>Ga0208299_1000219_pt1 | contig 54595 bp, 34 predicted proteins | sample 15_taG_FD_184089 | JGI IMG/M metagenome (GOLD analysis project Ga0208299, IMG submission 184089) | Marine viral communities from the Subarctic Pacific Ocean - 15_ETSP_OMZ_AT15312 metaG (SPAdes) (version 2) | ecosystem: Environmental > Aquatic > Marine > Oceanic | place: Pacific Ocean | collected... | reverse complement strand
CCCCGACAGGATCTTGCTCGTGATGGTGTTCCCGAGAAGGTTGTGCTCTGTCTGGGAGGAGGAGGCGTCGGACTGGATGACAAAACCCTGTCCCGTGACTCGCCCCCGGCCATGGCTACTCCCGAGGCTTACACTCTCTCCGAAGCCTGCCGCCCGATGGCCCGTCACCGACAGCTGAGACTTAGCCTCCATGCTGGCGCTCACCAGATGCTGCTTCCCATCGTCTCCGGTGTCGACCTTCATGTAGGCCCGACCTCCAAAGTCTATGGGCCAGGACTCGACATCGGCTTTTGCGTAGACGTCAGCCACCTTCGCCGAACGCGCATTCGCAGGCTTGAGACCGACGCCAAACGGCCCCAGCATCAAGTTGTTCAGATTCGCCTCATCCACCCCATAAGCATGTCCTCCACGCATCAGGTACTGCGGGTGCGGATTCCCTTTGTAAGGAGCCGGAGTCGTTGGTCGATGCCAGCCATTGGCCGTCCCTCCCTGAATCAAGAGCGGCAGCTGAGACGCTTGCAGCCCGTAGCCCTGCTCCAGCAAATCAGAGTGGGAGATGGCAGCGGGGCCCTTATGCTTGTGGTTCCGGACGGTATATGCCAGACCCTCAAGGAGCTGATTGGTCTGCTGTCCTCCAGCAGTGACGACCCGATACTTAGTGACCCCAGTCGTGTCGAGGTTGGGGCCTTTCCAGTAGAAGGAGGTCGAGTCCTTGTAGAAGACCCGGCCCCCTGTCAGCAAGTGGCCGTTCACTCCGTCCTTGTACAAAGTGACAAAGGATTCCGGAACCTCGTCACCGGCAGACAATGCCTCCAGCGAGAAAGGGAGCTTCTGCGGAATCTTGGTGGTCACAGTGGGGACGGGACTCACGCCCGCGGCATCAGCTTCAACTGTGCTTGCGTCAGTCACCAGCGTCGCTGCATCTCTCCGGGAACCATCAGTCCCATGAATCGGAGAGTGGAAGGTGTAGTCTTCTGGATGCAGAGTGACCAGGTACTCATAGAGTGGGTCAGCGCTTGTTGCGATAGCGATGGACGTAGAGGTAGGAATCCGGAACGAGGGCATGACATTCGGCAAGGCATTGCCCACCTGCCAGTACGTGCCCAGTCCAAGTCCTTTGTCCGCTCCCAGGTGCGAGGTGCAGATCGCTGTGGCTCCGCCAGTGGCCAGGATCCCATACGTGTGGATGGCGTTTGTCTTGGTGACGTACTTCCACTCTCCCGGATTCTTGAGCTCGTCCCCTTCCGCCTTCTGCGTCTGGAACAAGCTGTTGTTGTCCTGATCCTTTGCTGTAGCTCCGGAGATCGACAGCTGCAAAGTGTCAGTCTTGTCCTTGGGCCACAGGGGCAGAGTCCACTCGTTTCTTCCTGTCCCGAGTACTGCCTGGAACTGGAAATCTTCGTCCATGGGGGCTGCGGGAGACAGAGAGCCAGCAGGTCCTAGTACCCGGCCCATGTTCGGCAGCGTCAGCGGGTCGCCCGACAAGATCTTGTTGGCGTACTCCACTCCGGTCACGTCGCCGATGTACAGCTCAAGGGACTGCAGCGCGATCTCGAGATTCTTGAACGACTGATTCAACTTGTTGGGGCTCGGTTGCTCCCCGTTGCTGAACTCAGGCCGATTCAAAAGCGTCGGCTTCAACTTATCTGGTTTCATTGTCTCCCCTCTACACCGTCACCGTTACTTTCAAGTCAAGAATTCCGTGATAGGCCTTGTACTGCTGAGCCGTCTCAAAGAGAATCGTATGGGTCCCTGCGACTGGATTGATCGTTGTGTACAAAGCTCCGCCCAGCTGACTCGCCCGGTTCATATCCCCAGGAAGTCGCCAGCCTAACGGATAGTGCTTTGTTCCCGTCACGTAGTCGCCCTTGGCATAGTCCGAGAGTCGAACGACGACGTCAAAGTCAAGGACAATGGGACTGGTCGGGGACACGCTCTGATCCGGTAACCCAGCAGAGACTTGCAGCCGCACTTTTCGAGGACCCATTACATGATAGCCCCCGATCCAGTTATTGGCATCATTGGCGTCGGCCAGGGGGACAGTGGACGGGAAGAGTAGGGCGTCAGAGAGCACTTGCGCCGGCCTAAGCGGGACGAAAGCTCCGAGGGTGTCCAGGGCAGGGTGCCGGGCACTTGCCTCGTAGTAGTGCAAGACCTCCCGTCGACCATTCAGTAGCTTTGGGTCCCAGGAGAGAGTCCCGGCAGGGTTCGCCGGCAAGTCCAACCGACCCACTAAGGGATCGTCCTTCCTGATGACGTAGGTATAGATCTCGAGAGGCTCAGGTAAGAACCCATGTTCCGAAAGCGCCCCGGTGAGATCCAGCTTCTTGTCGTCCACTCCATTCCGCTCCCAGGAGGTCAAGCCGACCTGTCCCAATAGCGGAGCCAGATAATGGAATGTAGCCCGACCATCACCATCTGTATGAATCACTTGGCTCGTCCCGGTGATCCCGAGAAGGGACCCTATCGGATCTTGCAGCTTGACTGTCAGTGCTAGCGACGGGATTGGCTTACCGGTCTTCTTGTTGATGACACGAACAGTGAATGCCTGGGCAGGGTCGCCGTAATAAAGTCCCGAGAAGCTATTCCCTTGTTGGGTGAGTCCTGGAGACTCGAGTAAGACCTGTGCGTCAGAGAGGACTTCTGGATCTTTGAGAATGTACAGGGAAGAAGGGTTTCCTGGAGCAAGCGCCCGGCGCAGGTCTGTCTCCTTCGCCCGATACGCTCGCCCGTCCTTGGACCGCAACTTGTACCTGACCATCGGAACAGCCTTGTACGCAGCCCATGCTTCTGTTGCAGGCGTCCCGTACTCACTATTCAAGATCACTTCACCCGTCAATGGGTGCAGCAGGAAGTGCCGGTCTCCCGCCACCGACCCGCCCAGGCTCCCGACTCGAGTCCACTCCGCGATCGTCGCCTCCTCCCGAACGTAAAGCTTGAAGGACGAGACCTCTACGGGATAGTGCCGGCACAAGTACTTGTCAGGCTTCTGACTCGGGAGACAGGACTGGGCTGAGAGAACTGCCTCATCAGCGCTTGCCGGGACGTAGTTGGGAAGAAAGGAGATAGCAGGGGACTGATTGACCACCAGCTCTGTGCCCGCAGTCAGCACCCGATCCACCATCAGTTCCTTGACAGAGTTCTCCAGTACGCTCCGATCGATACCGATCCCCGTGTGGAATGGATCCTTCACTGAAGTGGGGTAGATCGAGAAAGAGGAGACGAGTCGGAACCGGACAAAGGGCCGCGGGCTTCTGTCCTTCCGCCGCTCGTATATAACTGCCTCCATCGGAGCCCCAAAGTCAGGAACCCGTCCCAGAGTGTGTCGGTATGCAGCATCCGTCGGTTGCTTTGCCGAAGTGCTATTCCAGATCTCATGAACGGTCCGGTCAGAAGGGAGCTCGTGCCAGTCACCCTTGTACTGATAGAAGCCCTCTCCGAACCTTGGGTAGAGTGACTGGTCTCCGCCGTCGCGGCCAGGAGCCAACCACTGCAGCCTGCTTCCAGGTAGGCCACCAGAGGACAGTGATTCGGGAGAGAGAGGGTGCTGAGAGATGGAGTCGACGAGCGGACCCACTTGCCCCCGGGCCTGAGGGCTTTGAATCCTGCTCTCTCCCCATCGCATCGCTCTTGTCTCGGGATCTGCATGAGCTCCATCCAGGACCTTCCCGGAGATCTCGTCGAAGACAAAGAGACTGAGCTTGGTCGTCACCTTGTTGGCAGCTATGCTCGGAGCTGACATCTTAACCCCACGTCAAATGATTGTTGTCCACAGGAAGGCTCTCGAGAGCGTCATGAAGCCGGGCACTGAGGCCAGGGCAAGTCGTAACCTCTCCCAGCCCATTCGTCACCGCCCCTGCTCGGTACAGCCTCTTCTTTGGCTGACCCTCAGGAGTAGAGGACAAGACTCGAGTAAGTGTATCGGAGTTTCCGAGCGAGAGGAGAGAGAGGCCCGGGAGAGCCACCAGGAAGGAGACAGGTCGAACGTACTCATAGAAGAGAACTGCCTGATAGCTGTCCCAGGACTTTGCCACCGTCACTTTGCCGGTCCAGTAATCCAAGTGCCAGTCCCCTGCGCCGACGACCTTGGCCACCGTGTCCTGCTGCGTGAGCGTCACCCCTGATGGAGGAGAGTGAACGAGGAGCCGGACTGAATCAGGAATCAGAAACTTGTCCCGCAACAAGAAGGTAGTCGCATCAGGGAACAGGTCTGAGCCCTCTGCCACGTTCCGACACACACACAGGTGTTCCGGCAAGAGGCTATTGTTCCTTTCGTTCGAGAAGGGATTGATGTAGGCCCGGGCTTCAGGGATGTCGGCCGTCACTCTGGCCACCAGATCTTCGAGGAATGGGTAGCTGGTTCGGTCGAGCAGGTCGTAGTCGTAGTCCTTGTAGTAGAACAGGCTCCCGAATTGACCGGGCTTGTACAGCCGGATCTTGAGCCAGCGACTCTCTGTGACCGATGCTCTCAGGGATGCAGTCGCGGACAGGGACTCGAGGACCAGGGAAACGGGAGTGATCCGGGACTCGAGCCCGGCCAGCAGATCCACACGATCCGACTCTCCCTTCGCTGCAGCACCAATCTGTAACGCTGCCTCCCGGAAGTCTCGGGTCTTCTCACCCTGATACCTCCGGATGCCAAGCGCAGTCGCCACACCATCCAGTTCATTCAGAACGTTCCGGGGCGCGGGCACTAGCTCCGCAGCATCTACTCTCACTTTGACTCTTAATCCAAGCACCTGAACACCTTACTAATCCTGGGATTGATCATGCCCTGAGTATATCGTGAGCAAAAGAAAAGGGGGCAGAAGCCGAAGCCGCTACCCCCTTATCCAAGCAAGGAGAGAAACCATCCGAGAGGCCGGGGTACAAAGCCAGCCACACTCAAATGGTATCAGAGTCCTTATTAGCTGGTACGAATGTACGTCGCGACGAGCTCTTCGCCAGAAGCAACGTCAGCGTGGAGGACCAGTCTATCCTTCGAAGAAGCACCGCCGTCATCACTCCACTGCCACTCACCGGGACCGGTAGGGGCAGCAGCAACTTTCTTCATGCGAAGGCCGTTCCGGAAAAGAGAGACGGAGTTCTCGTACGCTTGATAGCTGAGATCCACGAAGTCGTCATTGCCGGGATCGAACTCTTCCTGGTGCATGAAGGTGGAGTCAGCTTTGTTACCGGTAATGGAACCGGCAAGCTTTGCGTTGGTCACACCGGCATCCTTCAGCTGGAGAGAGTCAGCCAGGATCTCGATACCGATGCTGTCGACGGTGACCGAAAGAGCAGTCCCGTTACCGCCTGCGAGGCCGTCACCAGCAACAGAGGTATGGATCTTGGCTTCCGTAACAGCTTGAGAGGCGAGGTGAGCCGTGTCGATAGAGCCGTCAGTGTAGTGCTCGCTGTCGATAGCGTCGTCCGCAATCTCAGCGCCAGTGACACAGTCAGCAGCCAGTTGAGTCGTATCAACACCGCCATCCACGATCTGGAGAGCGTTGCCGGAAACCTCAAGGGTGCTTCCGTCAGTGTTCACGCCCACACCAGTGGCGCTTCTACCGAGAGCACCACTGTCGTTGAGCTGAAGTTGAAGCCGATCGGAATCGAACTCGAGGCAAGGATTCTCCAGCCCCAGATCGATGTCGATAGTGTTCCCGGATTTGGTCAGACCAAGACCAGCAGTGATCTGACCAGCGCCAGAGAACTGGGTGAAGGCGAGGTTGTCAGAGTCGATGGTGTCAGAGAGCTGATCGGAGGTGCAGAGCCATCCAGAGTCCCCGTAGTTTGTGCCCTCCTCAACGAAGAAGAAAGCAGCAGAAGCCGAACCTGCATTCGGAAAGTCATCAGGACGCGTCCAGGCACCAGCAGCAACTTCCCAGGCACCATTCTCCGAGCCAGTGGTCTGACCCGTCAAAAGGATGCGCTGACCAGCAGTCAAGGCAATATCGTCCGCAGTCGGGAGGCCCGACTTGGTCACGTTGCTGGACTCAAGGGCACAAACCGAGTCTTTCGGATTCAGGCCTTCAACCAGATTGTCGACATAGCCTTTGGTGGCAGCATCGGTGTCAGCGGTAGGAGCCCCCAAGCCAGTCAACTTCATTCCGCCCATCGACTGGTCCGCAGAGAAGGTATTGGACCCGTCTGCGCGAACGAAGGTGTCGGCAAGCTTACTCTCGGCAATGGAGCCGGCGAGCATGTCATTGGTGACGCCCGAAGTCGCGACATCCAGGGCAGTACCACCACCACCGGTCAGGCTGGAGCCCAGACAACTAGCAGCGATCTTGTTTTCGTCAACCGAGTTGTCAGCCATCTTGGCCAACGTAATGTTGGCATTCAGGACCTTAGCGGTAGTGACAGCATCCGAGCCCAGGGCAGTCGCGTCGACCGCGCCAGCCGAAAAGTGACCCGAATCAATCGAGCCAGTAGCCATATGCTCCGAATCAACAGCGTTATCCGCGAGCTTAGTTCCGTCAATAGCATCGGCGGCGATCTTAGCTGTAGTGATCGCAAGCCCTGCAAGTTTCTCCGTTTCGATTGCACTAGCAGCAATCTGATTAGCAACAATAGCCATAACGTTCCCCTCCTCAAGAGAATCTAAATGTAGGTGACCCCAGCTCCGAGACCCCTCTGAGCTGCCAGGTCGTCTAGACTATACCATAGCCTTTAAGTTGGAATCGGCTTGTACCAGAACTCCAGATACTCCCCATTCTCTGGGGCTATTGGCACTGTTACGAGTCCTGTTGCCGGATCTGTTTCTACTATAGCAGACTTCCTCTCCTTGATCCCATTCCGGAAGCAGTCGATGGACCCTGCCACGTAACCATTCGTGATAGTGAACTCAGCCGTGATCCCATCAATCTGTCCCGTCGCGTCGAAAGTGACCTGACCACCTCCGCCCGCTCCTCCCCCGATCGAGTCAAAGGATCCGTTATTGGACCGCTCGAGCTGATTGTTCTCCCATTGAAGGATTCCATCAGGTGGGGGCTGAACCCCGGCGTACTGTCCCAGCCGGATGCCTTCCTGCCCATGAAGCAGCCGAGCAACAGAGGTCACCCCACCATCATCACTGGTCGTCGTATTGTTATGGATAAGAGCCATCGACCGTTCCTGTTAATGGAGAGCCCAGTTGCTGAGCGAGTGGAAGTACGTGACCTCGTAGACGTCCTTGTCATTCGAGAACACTTTACTGGCCTGCTCATCGATCTGCACCCCAGGACCGGGCAAGATGGTTACCGGATTGGGTCCCCAGCGCTTGATCTTCCCATGAATCGCGTCCTCATCGATTCCCGCAGTTGGCAGCGTAAGATTAACCGCTCCACCAGTTGTCTGGACGATGATGAAGCCGTTGTCCAGCTCCGGCACCGAAAGGGTGGTGTCCTGAGTAACGATAAGTGTGTGACGTTCTGTCTGACAAGCCAAAGTCTTCTTGCTCCCTAATCGAACCTTCTCGTACTTCTCTCGCAGGTAAATGGTCCCGCGATCTGGATCTATGAAGTAATAGTCATAGTGCAGGCAGTAGACTTCCTCATAAAGAGAAGCCGAACCCAAGAGCCCGCCCTCCATGTATGCCACTCGCAGGTGACCTTCAGGAGTAAAGTCTATGCCCACAGGAGTATTCCCGTTTACCGTAGGCAAAGTATAGCTTGCCAGGGGCTTCTTGACGGGGAGGGAGAAGATGGCGACGTCCTTCTCCCGAATCTGCTGCCCGGTGTCCTCGTCCAGATACATCGCCTCCAAGACGACAACATAGTCCCCGTAAAGCGCAGGCGTGTACTCGAAGCTCTGGGGAATGAACCGCAACTGAGCGGTTTTCTGATCCGGAGTCTCCTCGTTCCTGATCCAGTAATCAGAAGCAGCAGAGACCTCTGCTCCGGCACTGGTCAGACCTACTGTCGTCCCGTCAGGCTTGTGCAGCGTCCACCGATTCTGGAGCAGGACCTTATTCCGGCGCTCCCATTCAGCTGTCAGCGTCACGGCCTTCCCGCTCTTGGCTGTCACCTCATCAACTGGCAGGTCCCCAATCAGCATGTCAGGAAACGGGCTCCGCTCCTTCAAGTAGCTGATCGCAGATTGAGTGGGCCAGTAGGGGAGCGAGTCGTAGATATGAATCTTCTTCGTCGCAGGCTCCAGCGCGTAGACGTGTTGCCGATAGGGGTCCAGCTTGATGTCCTGGAGGTCAACTGCTCCGCCGTTCGAGCCCCCAAGCTCAATCAGAAAGTAATCGAGCAGGTAATCAAAGCCGTCGACCAGTTGCAGGAGATCATCGGAGAGGTGTCCCTGGTAGCGCAAGTAACTTCGACCCGACTCTCGCAGGAGCCCATGGAACAGCGGAGCCTCTACATAGGGAGACGCGATCAGGTTCCCGTGGTCCTGCAGTCCGGAATGCGACTGGTAGTTCTGGAGCTGGACGGAGACCTTTGCTGTCTGTGGGTGAATGTGGTCGACGCGGGTACCGGTGATCTCTCGCCAGGTCTTGGAGGAGACGTGAGTCCCGTTGTAGGGCAGGACCATTTGCTCGGAGGTAAACCGGCCGAGAGAGTTGATGCCTTCAATTGTTACTGCTGCCGGAGCGCTCGGGAGTCCGGATACGCTATCGATCCCTGCGAGATTGACTCCTCCCTCTACGACGACATGAGCATGAACCGGCTTGTGAGAGATCCAGCCCCGGAGGCCATAGGGGATCCCTGTCTGCCCTGCCACAGAGTCCAGGTTAACGAGTGACCAGTCAGAGTACTCGATGGTGCTGGCTTGACCCGCTGACTTGTATGCCTCTAGCTGAGCATATGGTTTCGCTGCTGAAGCATTTGTTGCTGGGCTCACTGCGAGGAACAGCCTGCGCCATTGCTGGTCTATGGTGAAAGCTTTTGAGGCGGAGGTGTCAGATTGGTAGCCGACAGTGAGAGTGGCCGAGGTGACTTCTGAATCTCTCGCCCGGGCCTGCACTGAGAAGCCTATCGTCTTCCCGGCCAGGCTCGCCGTACTCGTGCAACCAACCTTCAGGCTCGTGTCGGGCGCGGGCAGAGCACCTTCCAGCCCCGGACCTCCACCCCAAAGCCCTGTCGACTTGTACTGGATCGTCCCATTGCCTGCTTCCACAGTCCAGGGGCTCGCTGAGCTCTGGTCAACGAGAGAGGTCTGGACATGCACTCCGACACGGTATCGGTTGTTCTTGTCATTGTGCAGCAGAGACTTTGTTTGGTGGACCGGCTGAAGCTGCAGGCTCCGGGTCTCTCTCAGGGACAAGCGCGTCGGAAGCGTGTCATGCCAGAAGGAGTCGAGGTCAGGGTCGGTTACTGTCAGCGCCACTTTGTCGGTCGCGGAGTAGTAGCCCTCGATCGAAGTGAACTCGAACGGCTTCCCCATCGTGTAGATCAGGTCCACCGACTTGGGGTCTACCGTCTGCGGCCAGTGATTGTGCCAGACCCGTTCATTCTCGATGCCCATCTCGTGAATGGCCAGCCCGACAGAGTGGGCCAGCTGAGAGAGGACAGAGTAGGGGAACAGCCGGGCACGAGACTCCGGAGGGAAGTTGTTGGTGATCCGCTGTTCGATGAAGGTCCGGACCTGTTTCCTCTTACTGATAGAGGGCATGTTACGCCTCCCGGAACAAGACGGGACTGATCAGGTTGTCCTCGGGGAGTAGCCTCTCCAGGTCTCCGAAGAGGAGCAGGTCGCGAGAATTGGCCAGCACTTCTCCAGAGCGTCTCCCATCTATTCCCTCCCTGTAGAGGGTTACCTCGTCGAAGCTGTCTTGTTGGCCTATGCTGCTGATCTCTGTGTTGGAGAGAGAGAGTCTGCGATAGAGAGTGTCCAGGTCCAAGCGCCCGGCCCGGCCCACTTCGATCACCTCCTCCAGCACCTTCGTCTCCAGATCCTGGCGTATGGCCCGTCGCGTGTCCTCGTCAACCCCAGGCTTGAACGTCACTGTTGAATCCAGGGAGAAACCGACCCGACGTACCGGCTCGATGTTGACCTGGACCCCGCTCAGCTGGAAAGCACCACTCAGGGCGTTCGCTTCCGAGAGCAGGGCAGGGGGCACGATGAAGGACTCTGCATCTACGAAGATGTCCACTGTCCCAGAGCCTGATAACCCCGCTCGGGAGAAAGTCTCTGACACACCAGGGATCTGATCGATCTCTGATTCCATCCGACTGATTCCCGACTCCGGGCGCAAGTGATTGGCTCGACTGATCTTGTAGGCGTAGGTCTCTTCATCCTCTTCGTCCTCGCCATTGACGATCGGCATCACGTTCATTCCGAGGAGCAACTTCTCCGGATAGGTCGGATACTCAATGAAGCTGTGGTCCTTGAGCTGACCGACTCCCACGTTGAAGTCACTGCCCGGCTGCGAAGCAACAATTCCGATGTAAAGCTCAGAGGCTGCAGCCGGCAAGGTCACATCACCAAGCAGGTCATACTGAAGCGGGAACTCCTGCAGGCCAATGTCAGTGACCAACTGGTTCGTTCCCACAATGCGAGTGGTGGCCTGGGGCAGGAAGATGTCCTGGCCGTCATTCAGGTCGCCGAAAGTGCCGGACTCGACATAGAACCTGTAGACCTGGTCTTCCGCCCGAGCATAAGCCCGAGACGCCGCGATCCGCTCGACGCCCAAGAACTCCCCCCAGAGTTCCTGATACGCCCCCCTCGAGGTGACAGGGTTGGCTTCCGTGCGAGCCTCCATCGTTCGATTCTCGACGGCATCGACTTCTGCCAGGATTACGTCTACGGTCCGATTGAGTAAGCTTCCCTCCTCAACTCGGGTTAGATTCGTCTCCTGCGATAGGCGTTCGAGAGCATTGACTCGACGCTCAGCTCTGTCAAAAGGATTGTATGGCATCTCAATCTCAGTAGAAGTAGAATGTCTGGGAACCCAAATCCATTATAGAGTACACAAGGATAGAGGACCTGCCCCCATTCTCGGGCGTAGGCTCAACCTCCACACTTGTCAACGTGATGAACGAATCCTGAGTCAACGGGGCTGTGTGAATCGATAAGTGCTGAGGGAGAACGAGCCCATCCTCTGTCAGAGCGGTAAACAGTATCCGCTCCCAGCCCTTGGCCACCTCTTCTGTGTTCTGCTTCCCGATCGGCGTATCAATGACTCCAGAAGATGGGACCCTCCGCCACGAACCAACAGGGTTCCGAGCTCGATCCAGAATCAACTGGTGCAGGGCCACGAGTGTATCAAAGGACGTATCCTGTAGGTCACCATACTGGTCAATTACCAGGTCCTGGTCATGAGAGAAGGCCAGGTCGATAGAGTCGTAGCGCATCGGTCACCCCAACAGAGAAAGCATCTTGGATATGTCACCTATCAGCCCAGAGACTGCCTGAATCGGAAGGTTCATCTGCAACTGAGGCACAGGCGTAAAGGTCGTAGAAGGAATGAGTCCCTGGAAAGAGCTTTCCCGGCGCAAGAGCCCGTCCTCTGTCCGGTCTCCGCCGTGCATCTCCGAGATAGAACCAGCGAGTCCGATCTTGCCCTCCTTCCCGTCAAGCTCTACTCCAGAACCTCCGGCGAAGAGTACGATCCGACTGTTGTCCTCGTCGAACATGATCCCTGTCTCAGGACCTGCTCTCCAGATCTTGCGTGACATCTACTCTCCCTCTCACATAAAGAATGGCTCACTCACCAATCGAGAATCTTCTGACTCTTCGACGTAGCCGAGTGACTGCAGCTGAACTGTTCCGTTGTGGGGATCTCCCCGGTACGTGACAGTGCAAGGGACATTATGGAGCTGATCTGGTTCTCCCCAGAGAAAGAGTATCAGGGGCAGAGGGGTGGAGACGAGCAAGCTCTCGAACGTGAGCCCGGTGTCCATCAGCACGGTGCAGCGATTCCCGCCCTTCTCGAACGAGAGAATAGTCCCCGACTCGGTGAGCACCTGGGACCAGGCAGACGAGCGGGTCAATGACTCTTGCACCCGCACCCGGCCCTGCTCTCCGTACGAATCTATACTAGGTCCCTGATATGAATCACTCATTCCTCTACCTCTTCAAGTCCCGGCACTGCCCCGATCTGAGACAAGCCCAACAGGAATCCTTTCTGCAACTGCATCCGGTGCTCGATAATCCCGAGCGAAGGCAGTAGGTCAGCCAGAGCCTCCATCGGACCAGCTCCCTCTCCCACGAGCGACGAGAACCTGTTCGTCGTCGCCACATAACAGGAAGTCCTGGGGTCCCACTTGATCGTAAAGTCATACTGGCTCATCACGTTCGCCATTACCGCTCCTAGTTTCCGTTCGTGCTCGCAGAATTAGTTCCCGCTGTCGACGTCGGTAGCCTACTCAAGGTTCTCACGACCCCTGCATTCAAGAAGCTTGTCCCGAGATTATTCAGCACACCAAGCCCCTTGTCTATCGTCCGTCGAACCGGGATGAACTTGTCGAGAATATGCTGAGCCATGTTCACTTTGTCCATGTCGAGGCCCGCAATGAACGGTCTCCCAGAGAGGAAGAGTGGCTGATAGATCAATGGTTGCCGCTGTGTAGTCCACTCGTAGAACTTGATGGCCATCGTCCCGAAAAAGGGAATCAGTGACTTGAGCGGATTGTCCTGTTGGTAGTTGGCAAACTGACCGGCGAGAGGAAACAGGGCAGTTGCTGCTCCGGCTACAGCCCAGGCTCCACCCAGATACAGCCCTCCGAGCACGGAGCCAAGAGCCACGGTCCCGAGGAGAGGAGAGTTCGAGAACGCATGCTTAGAAGGGTTGTTCGCATGAGTAGCCTTCACCTCTTTGCTCGCCTTCCTGAGATGAGTCTGGTAAACCGACCCCTGATACCGGATGGCTGCTTCTGTCGCTTCTGACCAGCCGATCCTTTCCCACGCGATCTTGGCCGACATGTAGTCGTCAAAGGGCAAGTCTGTGATGTTGTTCCCGTACATCACCAGGTCGGGAGTAATCTCCGTCAGGAAGCCAGTCTGCGGAGACAGCGTATGCACAACCTGCTCCACCTCAACGCTTCCGTTCATGCCACTGTACGAGTCCATCACCAGGCAGCGGTCATAGGGCCTGATCCGAGGGTCTCCGATAACGAGCAGCTGACCCTTGTACGTGTCCTTCATGTGACGCATCAAGAGGCCCTGCATATACCGATCCGCCATCCAGCGCCCCCGACAGTTCGGGTACGAGAAGTGACCCATCCGGACATTCCCATCCAGAACCCTGTCGTTAGCCTTCATCGACTTGGTCTCTGTCGACAAACGGGGACTGGACAGGTCAGAAACCTCTTCCGCATCTTTCGTGTACTCGAGCGAAACAGCATTATGCGTTCCGTGGACTGAGGCCTTGATGTTATTGGCTACGATGTGATGCTCTGACGTCAGCATGTGATAGCGACGGAACGGAATCAAGCGCCCGGCCAGTGAGTCCAGCAACTGCTTGCTTGCATGATCGTACTGTATCTGCGCCAACAGAGCCTGCTGAAGCATCGCATGTCGGAACGGTTTCCAGATCAGTCCGTAGCCAGCCGTTCCCACAACACCAGTGAGAGCTGCCGCTGTCAGGCCCTTCATTAGCTTCGTTCTCGGAAGCCCACCTCTCAAAAGCAGTGCCGCCAACCCTCTTCGGGAAGAGACTCCAGCAACCATCGCTCCGGCAGTCCCTAACTCCAACCCTGCAATCCGGCCAGTTCCTCCAGCCAGAACTCGGGCGGCTTGACCGACATTGAATCCCATCTTTCCGACCACCCGTCCGATAGCAGACCAGCCCGCTTTCGAGAACATGGACCGGAGAAGGCCTACCCCTCCCATAAACGCCATCTTCCCGTACCTGACAACCGGGATTAGCATCGATGCGTAGAGGATGGACTCAAACGGATTCTTCATCACCGTTCGGATCAACCAGCTATTGGTCAACTTGCTGTACGGGGACCGGCCGAGGACATCGGCTCGAAGCTTAGCGAACCCTTCGTTAGCCAGGATCTTCTTATCCAGCGACAGGCTTAGTGATCGGATCTTCTCCTTCTCGAGAGCGGTTGGAGGACGATGCCAGTAGAGCTGGTTGGGCTGACCGAAGAACATGGTCATGCGATTGCCGTATGGAACGGGGCGAGAGATCCAGCCTGGGTGTCGAAGCTCCATCTCCTGGAAGATATCCCAGATGGTGGTCCGGTAGACGTGGAAGTCAAGGAGCGCGGAATCTCCCCGGCCGTAGCTTCCGATCGTGGAGACCATCTTCTTCTTCTTGTCGCCCTTCAGCGAGACACCCTTCTCGTTCAAAATGAAGTCCACAAGATTCCGGCGACCAGGCACCACCTTCTGAGCGCCTCCTCCCCCCAAGTTGTACACGGTGTAGGCGTCACTCGAGATCTCAACCTGATAGATGTCGATGTCCCCAATTGCTTTCAGGAAGCGAGCGGAGCCCTTATACGCGCCGTTCTTCCCTTTCGCAGTCAGGCCATAAGCACTGGCCCATCGCCGCGCCGATAAGTAGCTCCAGAGACCTCCGTGATCGTCAGCGTAGTAGGAGATGACGTCCTTGCGAGACGGAGCGAAGATGTTGTCGTCCTGGGGCTGGGCCATGAACTGGAAGATTTTCTCCCAACCACCAGTGGTCCGAGACTCGCCAATCGAGGCGGGAGTATTGAGCTCCCATCGACCGAAGAAGGTGACCTCCGGCTGACAGATAGCCCAAGAGAGCAGGTCAAAGGTATCGACCCATTCACGAGGGACAGACTGAGCCTCGAGTCCCTTCTTGTACGCGACCAGCTGCGTGGCGAAGGACTGGCACACGATGGCGACTTCATCAGCGGAGACTTGATTGATCTGAACGATCTGCCCGTTGAAAGCGTTCTCCAGGTCCTCGGGATTGTTCTCGTACCCAAACCGGAAGTTGACCCGGACACCTTCCTTTAGCGCAAACCGAACGAAAGGGTTCTCCTGCTCGGTGTCGAGCTTCATCACTTTCTGACTCTGCCTGGCCTTGTCGCTTCTCTTGAGCTGATCCATTCCGTGCAGGCTGCTGTCGGAGAACTGCAACGTATCCAGGTAGCCAAGAACATTCGAGAGACGAATGACGAGCAGGTCCGCGGGTACTTTCCGAGACTGGACGAACTTGATCTCTTTGATAGACGAGTAGGAGAAGAAGTCATCATAAGAGCGTAGGAAGGTGTTCTTGTCCAGACTCAAGAGCCCGCTCGTGTCCGTCTCTAGAAAGTAAAGCTTAAAGGCCGGAAGTGCCCGACGCATCTTGTGTGTGTTCCTGCGATGAGACAACAGCGAAAGCTTGAATTGCTGCTCCATCGACTCGACGCTCCGATCCAAGAGAACCGGGAAGCGGAACTCGCCCAGGCCTGCACCACCGAAGCTCACTCGCTGCAGATTGAAGGGATGTGACCCTTGCAGGTGCGAGGCCTCGCTGATCTTGTTCTTCTTTCTTCTCGGACTTACGTACCAGTCACGAATCGGGCCTTCATGAGAGATCCCAGAGTCGCCGACCCCAACATTCAAATGATTCCAGAACTTGGGCCCCGGAACCCTATGCTGCAGAGACTGGACGCCATGGTACTGCTGAAGAGACTCTGGTAAGCGATTGGCTACCATCGTCCCGAGCGCAGGCCCGATCTGCTTGCCGTGACCTCTCCCGGAAGAGGACCCCACTCCTTGATAGGCAAAGAATCCGGGACGGCCGGCGCTAAGCCCCTGCTTCTGGCGCATCAACTTCTTCCCGGTCTTGTTCTTCTTCCCCCCAGGCTCAATTATGTCGAGCTTGCTGCTGTCCGCTCTCTGGACTTCCTCTTGGCTGAAAGGCACCATCCCGAACTGCTGAGAGAACTCATAGGTCGAGGTCGCTAGCTGCTTCGCCTTGTGGGCATAGCGCTGGATCCGTTCGAAGTCCACCATCCCGTAGTCGTCAGGGTTGAAGAAGTAGAAGTCCGGATTCGCAAAGCGCATAGGCGAGGACTGGTTGCCGGAGCTATCTCTGGCAGCTGAGTCAAGCCGGAGGTCAGTGACCGGGAGCTGGGGGAGGGGGATGTCCTGATAAGCGGGCAGTCCCTTCATAAAGATGCTATCGGGGTTGTCCTTGGCCAGTAAGTGCCTTAGCTCCGGAGAGAGAGCCACCTGCTCGAGAATCGGGTTGATGACAGCAACAATGTGCTCCCGGAAGTGATGGAAGAACGAGATCAAGGCAAAGGCTACGCGCAGTTGTTCGCGCCGGATCTCCTCCCGGAGCGTGACAGTCACCGGCTTTGCCACCAGAGCCTTCTTCGCGTCTGTTCGAAGAGTCGTGACCGTAAAGGACCGATCGGGGTATTGCCGGACCATCTCCTTGGCCTTTGGCCCGAGTCCCTGCGCAAACTTCTTCTCCCATATATCCAGGGGCAGAGCGAGTGGGTTCAGGGTCGCGAACTTGCGAATGGTTTCTGCCACCCATGCCATGCTTCCGGAAACGAACCCGGAAGTCACTGACGCTCCCGGATGAGAGATATGGAAGCCGTTCCTGGTAGTCACCTTTCCAGTGATAAAGTCATCGAGTCGAAAGTTGAGTGGAGCTGGACGACCAGCTTTCCAACGGTCGAACCGACCGAGGATAGAGGACGAGCTCAAGGCAAACTTCTCGAGAGCCGAGGCTTCAGCCGGAGAATAACTTTCTCGAACAACTGTCTTGACGAAAAGTCGCTTTTGTATCTCGCTGCCCTTCAACTGAGAGAAGAGGGTATGGCCTCCTTTCCTCAGGAAGTGGCTGGTCATTTGATCCGATCGAGCTATCAAGTCCGAGATGCGCTGGCGGAGATTGGCTGCAGCATTTGTTCCGGGAAGGAGCTTGGTATCAAGGAAGGCAGTAGCTTTTGAGGGATTGGCGACTCGTGGGTCGATGGAGAATTCAGGATCGGAGGCTACAGAGTCCAGATAGATGTCGAAGAAGCCGTAGCTGTAGAGGGGATGGTTCGGGTCGTTAGTCGCTGCCCGGAGTGCGTCCTTGGTCCAGCCAAGCTGATGGAAGATATGAGTTCCGCGGAGCTTCTGAAAGAACTGGAGCACGATATGGGCGATAGCCACATGGAGCCCGTCCAGCTTCGTGATCCTCTTGGCCCCCCGAGCTTTCAATACCTGAGGATCTAGCTCGGACCCGAACTTTGCTAGCTCCTTGAAGGTCAAGGGCCAGTTCTTCCGGAACAAGAAGCCGTATCTCGTATCCCGATAGGCGAAGAGGCTGGCTCTCACCACGACCTTCTTCCCGTCTCTGATTCCGTGCCTTTGAGAGAAGAGTCGGCCGATCTCGGAGACCAGGCGCATTTTCAAGCTGGAGCTTGTGTGCATCTCCTGCTTCAGCTGAGCGGACTCTTCCTGGTTCTGCTTCCACTCCGTCAGTCGCAGCTGCACTTTATAGAGCTCGGGACTCGAGGGGACTGTCTCTGTCTCCATCGATTCGATGATGTACTGAGACCCTCCTGCCAAATTCAAGATCTCGTTTCTCACCTGGATGACGCCGACGCCAGGAACCTTTCGCAGGACTCTCGCTGCTGCTTCGTTGTACTTGTTCATGTACTGCAGCTTGCCCAGTAGACCGGTGCCTTTTACGAGGAAAGAGATGGTTGCTTCTCCATCTCCTGAGCCGAGGTACTGATGAGTGACGAACCTCTGGGAGATGACAGGGATCCGGGCAAAGATGTTATTGATCGAGACAGCAACGTGAGCCGGAGCAATTGCTTGCGCCCCGCCGTCCATCATAATGGCCTCTTTCGGAAGTCTTAGCGTGACCGCCTTCCGGAACACTGCTGTCCCATCCCGGAGCCAGACCATTCGCCAACCCTCAGCTGACGTAGCCTTCTCGAACGCTTTGATTCGTGCAGTCCATGCTTTCAGAGCCTTTGTCGACGCCGCCGCCAGCTTGAGAACCTGATCCTCAAAGATCTTCTTCGCCACCAACGCCCAAGGGTTCAGGCCATTTTTCGAGACCCCTTGCTGCCGGAGACCCTGCACTTTCTGCTGCAAAGCCTGAGACTGCTCCGCGATACGAGCCTCAAGAGCTACTCGCTCCTGGAGCTGAGCCATCTTTCCCACTGTCCCCGCGAAGGACCCTGGCATCTCCTTCAAGAGACGCTCAACAGTCAACTTGCCTTTCTTGTCCTGCTTATGTAGCTTCGGAAGCCCTAGAGCTTTATCCAGCTCCTTCGCTCGAGTGTTCAGCTTCGCGAGCTCCTGGCGCTCTTTGAGTCCCGTCAATGCTTCCGCTGAAGCTTTCAGCAGGGGCCATGGGTCAATGGGCTTTCCGCCTCTCCAGATTGTCAGGTGCAGGTGCGGGCTCGTTGAGTTTCCGGTGCTGCCAACTTCCCCAATCGGATCTCCGGCCTTTACTCGCTGCTTTGCTCTCACGTATCTCTTGGACAAGTGTGCGTAAGTAGCCAAGTGACGGAAGGGGAGAGTGCTCGAGACTTGGACTGCCTCTCCTGCCCCGCCCATGACCCTGCTGTCCTTGACCACTCCATCAGCAACGGCATAGACTACTGTGCCCATCGGGGCACCAATATCAATTCCGGAATGAGAGCTGGCCTTGCCCGTCATCGGGCTCACTCGCGGGCCGAAACCCCAGCCAGGATTCTTGAAGTTGGGTAGGATCCCAGGGATCGGGTAACGCAAACCGGCTCTTACAGGCTTCTGGCGAGTCCCTGGGCTCAGCGCCGGGGTCTTGGCCTTCGACACCTCTACTTTCCCGGGCACATTGGGCAGAGGCGGATCCGAGGCTTCGTTCGTGACGACCCGGTACACGTCATAGGTGAAAGAGACGTCGCCGTTCAACCGTTCCGGAATAGGATTGAAGAAGTACTTGGGCTTAACCCCGGCCTCGATCATTCTCGTGAGTGGCTGGAATGCCTTCTCGGCCTGTTTCGCGTCCGAGAACTGAGAGTAGTCCCTCACCGAGCCATCAAGAAGTAGGTCGTAATAGGCCTGGAACAGCACCGACTCGCTGGGAGTCTTGACGATAAGTGGCCGGGCCATCTTCTGGTCCTCAGCCTTCACGTCCCTTGGCTTCGGTTTCTTGGCCGTCTGACCCTTCATCTCCGAGTTGATCAGAGCTGCGAGAGGAACAGATTGGTAGTAGAAGTTGTCGCTGAACGGAGAGTAGTTGAAGATCTCCATCGAGAGCTGACAAATCAATGTGTCCACAGCTTCCGGATGCGTAGTGATTACTGCATTCGTAATAGCTGCCGCCATGTTCTTGCGCGTGTCGTTCGGGAACACATGCTGTCGAACCAGCTCGTTCTCAAGGTAAACGATCGGGAGCGTACGAATCTGACAGAGCAAGCGACGAAGCTTTGTGTTGATCTCAACAGAACCGACAAAGGGGAGAGAGACCGAGATGAAGATCACACCCCGGCCCGACTTAGTCTTGCTCATCCCGTTCGTTCGGATGACCCAGTCCTTCGTGTGGTGAGACTCCTCGGAGATATGGATGCTGGTCGGCAAGATCGAGAACTGAATGTCGTTGATAGTGAACTCGTGATCTGCTTCGTGATAGACCACTGCCAGGTCGTGAGGAGCAGTGACCGACCCGTCCTCTTTGATCCCCAGATTCTTCTGGTCCAGAATCGTGCCCTGGGTGGCCAGCACAAAGTCCTGCTCCCGAGCTTCCTGTTTCCGCTTGGCATCAATGACTAACCGACGGCGCACTGATGCAGGAAGGAACGAGAGCGCCGATTCTGGCTCTTGCCCCCTGCGCAGGGCGTTGTATATGAGGCCGTACTTGCCGGCGAACTTGTTGGAGTTATTGGGCACTAGATAATCTCATTTCTGATTCTCGCCAGAGTTAAGGCATCAAGTTGGGACCTGTGATCGTTTAGCTCTATTCTACTGGAGGCTCCCTGTCCGAGAGACTGAGCCAAAGCTCCCAGTCGCCCACCAATGCCCGGAACGTTATAAGAACCAGGAGGAAGATGGATATTGGCACGATAGTTAGGATGAACAAGCTGTCCGGTGACAGGAGTAGGTAAGGCTCCGCTATGTAGAAAGGCATTCCTCTCCTCCATCTCTTCCGGGAACAGGTCCTCTTCATTCAAGTGAGCCCCTCCCGTTTGTCTCTCAATCCCCGTTGGTCCCAATGCTAACGTACCGGCTGTTGCTGCAACCATACTCGCTGCCGCCACCGTCGCCATCCCCAGGACCCCCTTTGTTGGCAACTTCTTCGCTGCCTTCTTTCCAGCCTGGGTCATTCCCTCATTCAAGGAGCCAATGATCTGTCGCTGCACCGACGCCTCCCCCTCTCGGGCTACGATCCGCTCCACCGCATCTGTCCGGAGAATGCCTCCTGCGTGTCCATGAACGCTCTGGAGCTGTCGGTCAAAGCTATGGAACAACTGGATCTGCTCGTTGATAGGCATGTTCGAGCGAGTGGTCCGACGATAAACCTCATACAGTTTCTGAGCTTCCTGATTCTCGGAGAAGCGATGAGCGACATCAACCATGTCGGCCTTGACCTGCGTCAGCTGAATGGACTGAGCCAGGTCCGCTGATGCTCCGCTCCGAATCTCACTCGCCGCAATCTCCAGCTGAGAGACAGCCTTCCCTTGATTGTCGACTGTGTATATGTCCATGAAGTCATCGACTAACTTCTTCTTGTCCACCGCATCAGAGAGGAGTCCCTCCGAGAAGCCCCTGATCTTCCGAACCATCTCCAGGTTGTAGTCCACGTTTCCGATCAAGTGCTTCGAGTGAATCGTCAGCTGCTCAGCCAGCTCCATGAAGCGCATCAGGTCCCCGCGACTTCTCGAGCTCAGGTGCTCTCCTGATGATGCAACCATGTACTTTAGCTGAGTAAAAGGATTCGAGATCTGAGGAGTGATCTGCTTCGGACCCGCGTGAGCAACAATCGTCCCGAGGTCCCGCCCCACTGTCTTTGCCGTCTGGGACCCCCGATACTTGAGGCTCTCCCGCATCATCGTATCCATCGCTGCATACCGAAGCGAGTGCTGGTGTGCTTGAGCCGACCCCTTCCTTAGCTGGTTCTGGATCGCTTCCTGGGCCTGCTCCTCCCCGAGAAGAGCCATGACCAGATGGTCACCGTCATGGTCCCCTTTCAACTTCTGGAGAATCGCCGTTCCCACCAATGTGTTCGGCTTCCTGACTCGCTGTTCGCCGTAGCTGATACCTTCCGAGAGACGAGCAAACTCTTCCGAAACACGAACGTAGTCCTGGTGCGCCGACTCTGCCGAGAAGGTGTCCCGCCAAACACGAGCATAGGAGAAGGTCTCTCCCCCGATCCCTGGATGACGCCAGATGGGCATCACGGTGTTCCCCGCAGGGCCCGAGAAGTACTGGGTCCGCTGCTTCTTGAACTGCTGCAACAGAGAGTCGTTCTTCGCTACGTCCTGAGCCCAAGTCTCGGCCTGGTCAAACATCCGATGCGCTGCTTGATCCGAAAGGAAGGCCTGCTGCCCGAGGGACTCTCCCCTGTCTAGTGCCCCCTGGAAGGCTGTCCGCAACGACCTCTCGCTCGGATCAAGCTCTCGGCCCAGGTCCGCGAGTCCAAGGACCCCTGATAGTTGATGTCCATAAGAGCGGTTGAGTGCGTAGACTGAGCCTGCGATAGGCCCCCGCATCATGCCGTGAGCAGCTCCCTTCGGTGCGCCACGGACCTGCGTCTCGAAGTGGGACATGAGCCCGTCCTGAAAGGCTTCAGTAGCCCGAGCGACGTTCTTGACCCTATTGGTCGCGCCTTCCTCAAAGCTGAGATCATTCAGGTAGGTCTCGTAAAGCCCCCGCAAAGTCTTGGAGCGCTCCTGTTGCGAGCCAGTGACCATCTTCCCCATCATGGAGAGGCCTTCCTGTCCCGGAACATAGATCTGTTGCTGGAACTTGTATCCCTGTCGCATCTCCGCCTGTACTTGAGCAGCTACATCATCATTCAACCCCAGGTCCATCATCATGTCCCGAGCTCCGAGCATGTCCCGGTTCTTATAGTAGGCACGAGAGGTCTCTTGCGGGAGCGATGCTGCGTAATGGGAGTCCGGTCCCGTGATCGCCTGACTGAGCTTCCGCAGTGAGGGGCCGTAATCTGTCATCCGAGAAGAGATGTCTCTCATGACAGGAGCAAGCTCTGGACGTGTACGAAGGATGTCAAAGAATCGAGGCTCAACAGTGCCCTTTACTCCAGAGCCAAAGTTCGTCCCGTAGCCGCGGAGACCGAAAGATGAGACGGAGCGCATCGGATCCTGAGACCCAAGCGCACCATCGACCAGATCCCGAGAAACCACTTCTCCCAGATGGCTGGTCATCTGCTTCCGAGTCATGTGTCGCTGAACGTCGGCGCTCTTCTCAGCATCCAGAACAAACAGGTCCCCCGGGGAGGAAGTGCCGTTCCAGGAGTGAAAGACTTTCCCGCGAGCCGCCTGCCCCGCTTCCGTCATGTGCCTGTCGCCGTAATTGGAATAGGGCGAGAACACATTCGCCAGGACCTCTCTCTTTTGAGGCTCATTCATGCCGCTTGTCAGTACATCACTAAGCACTGCTAGACGCTGCTGCATCGTACGACCAGAGTTCGCTCCGAGGACCTCTCGCTGAATGTCCTTAAGCTTGATTGATGCTTTCGTATCCTGCTCGATCATCTGCAGGACCTCACCAGAGTCGATACCCATCAGGAGATTGTTGTTCGTCAGGTTCGATACGCGATGAGCTAAAGAGGCACGGGCCTGAGCCTGCTGTGCCTGTTTCGCCTGTCCGGAGAAGAACATGTCTTTTTCGACTCCCCCGAGACTGTAGCGGAGAGAGCCGGCCTGGTGGAGGGTCCGGATGGCAGGATCCTCGAGCGCAGCAGCTGTCTGTATCAACTCGGCTCCCCGGTATCGGCTGAGGTCAGCGGACTCATCAAGGGTCTGGATGATCCCCTCGAAGCCACGAGCTGTCTCATACGCTGCTTCGTACTTTTGAGACTGGCCTCCCTCCTTGGTCAGCGCCTCTCCTATCAGACGTGCCGGATTCCCGACAGTCGCTCCGGTGTTGGCGTCCTGAAACGACTTGACGTGACGAGCTACCTGTACGAGATACTCCCCTTCTGATGACCCACGAGTAAGACCGACGATCGCTTCTTCTATGTGAGGAGAGGCAGCAGCCGCTACACTGCGACCCGTGCCCGCTTCTACCCCCAGGACTTGTCCCTTCTCGAGTGGGATCCCGCCTCGAAAGTCATCTAACAGACCCTGCTCCTGGAAAGCCTCAAACAGCTTCCGCTCTCCCATTGCTTCGAAGGGGACCATCTCTCCTGTTACCGGATTCCGGAGCTCTCCGCCTGCAACTAAAGTTCTGAGCATCTCTCCGAGTTGTGCCGGCCCTTTCCCGCCAGGGCCTAGTGCTGTCACTTTGTAGTGAGAGGAGTGAGCCATGTCGAGCGCCCCGGACTTGTACAGGCTCTCGTGAGCGACAACAGTTCCGTCAGGGATCAAGGGGTTGGCCAGATTCCTTTCGACGTAGCCTTCCATGTTTACGAAAGTAGAGACTGCCTGCACACCAGTCGGCCGATACCCGTTGTTAGAGATGACAGTACTGCCAGAGCTGTTTGTATAGAGCGAGGAGTAGCGAGGGATGCTAGTGCCCGGGATCCGAGCGTTCCCGTCCACTGCTCCTGCTGGAACCATGTCACTCACTCCCTTGAACGGCTCTGCGTGAGGCTCCATCAGCGAAGCTACGCCCATCCGGTAACCGAGCCCTTCCGGGGCATAGAGCGCCCGACGGTTACCGGCCGCTCCGGAAGATACCTGGAACTTACCTCCGAGCTCATCCATCAACTTGTAGACATCAGGGTCCCCCATCGGGGCCGGGTACTTGCTCAAGGAATCGATCCACACCATGGACTGACGCTGAGCCGCAGCTTTCGTCAAAGTGCCCTGGGTCAGGTGACCTGTACCAAAACCATCAGAGGCTGCTCCGAGAACGCCTGCTGACTCAACGTACCCCTGGGTCTGGAGCACTGCTTGCTTGTGTACGCGACGAAGCTCTCGGATCTTATCGTGTTTCCGAGATCCGCTGAGGTCCTGCTGGTTCACCTCGTAGGTGCGCTCATTTAGCTGCCGGATTTGCTCAGCCTGGAACTGCTCGTAGGATCGCTCTCCGTGAAAGTGCTTGGCCTTATATCCCTCAGGGCCCTTGCGAGGGTCAGTGACATAGCTCGTGGGGGTCACGAAAATGGACTCACCCCGAGAGAAGCCGTGGGTGCCAGAGTCAGAGGCCTGGGCGATGAACCCGTTCGCTGATGGCTCGAAGAACTGGAATTCATGAGCGAATTGTTGATGGGCAAGTGCTCCAGTGACTCCTGCCCCGCGGTTGAGGCCCATGGAGACTGTATGTACTGTACTCGTCTGGTTGCCGTACCCATGGATGTGAAAGGAGCCCTGCTGGCCAGACTTGTACGTCAGGTCAACAGCGGACCGATCGATCCCCAGACTTTTGGCCATGTTGTCGGCCATCTCATCGAGGATCCCCTGAATAGAGGACGAGGCTTGTGATCGTTCCGTGAGCGTCTGCCACTGCACCGACTTCGGGAGTCGAGCTAATAAGGGCGTCCGCTGTATACCGGGCAACTGCTCCTGGATAAAGCGCTTCCCCTTCTCCCTCTCGAACCATTGCAGCTGCTCACCGAACTCCGGAAGTAGGCCTGCTCCTGAGAGGGTAGAGAAGACAGACTGAGCCTCTTTGCGAGACAAGGTGGACGCAACAGTCTCTGGCCTCAAGATCTCGTGTATCTTACTCCCGACACTGTGACGCTCTGCCAGCCCAAGGCCTGACTGCTCAAGAGTCTGGTCTACTGCGAAGGAGAACAGTCGCCGATCGAGCCCTTGCTCCACCCGGTTCGCCTGAGAGGCCAGATCTCCCATTCGGAATGGGAGGAGCCAAATGTCGTCCTGCTTCATCACACCACCCCGTATCCGTTCATGATTCGCTTCGCTTCGTGGGCCTGATTGTCCTGGCCAGTCATTACTACTTTACTATTGGCCCATGCTGGCAGAGGGGTAACAGAGATCATCCCGCCCGCTGCTCCTACCATTCTCCGGATCTTGGCTTCGAACTGAGCGCGGGTCATGCCCCCGGCCCCCGCCTCCCAGTCCTGCACCTCTCCAGCCGCTTCTCCCACGTAAGGCTTCGCATCAAGCGTTACCTCTCGAGATTCCCAAAGTCCAAAGTCATGAATGTCAAGCCCCTCTCCCTGGGCTACTTTCAGCTGCACATCCTGCAAATCGGTCAGCGGGGAATTGTGGTAGGTCCCAAAGACAGATTCGTAACGGTGTATCCCTTCTACGCAAAAGTCATAAACTAACCCGGAATGGTGCTCCTGCATCACCTCCTTTACGCCAATGGCCATGAAATCCTTAAGCCGGAAAATCCTTCTATCTTGGCGGCTAGTGAGAGACTGAACTAGATCCGTATGATTGATTATCCTTTGGTGAAGCAGCTTTGATTCTGGACTTTTCTCGGAAGCAGAAAAGCTGACTCGGTACTGAAAGTTTCCGTATTGATCTTTGACCCTTGTCAAGCTTCCTGGTATTCCCGAAACCAACAAAAGATGAATCACTTGCTGAGCCAAGACTAAAGAGGAAGTTCCGAGACGGGTCCGGGACCGTTCCTTTGACCCGTCTCCAGAGAAAAGCCCTTCAAGAAAGGCAAGACTATGTACTCTACTCCGAAGAAAACTTAAGTCCGCGAGATGCTTAGACCCACCTTTCGCCATCCCTTTTACGAAGTGATAAATGATGTTCCCTAAAATCTTGGAGCCGACATTTACATCGATCCCTTTACTGCCTCTCCTTGAGTGAGTTCGCGCCGATAAACCAAGCTGCTTAACTATTTCTGTGACCCTGGTTCCGAAATCAACTTCGTTTTCGTGTCGAGTGAAAGAGGTCCGATAGATCTCCCCTTTCTTTCTTTGGAGCCAACCCTCGGCTGTGTAGTAGCCAAGAAGCCAGCAAAATTCTTCCGTGATTGAGAAGAGCCGATTGAATCTTCCTTTTCGAGTGCCTTGACGAACACGAATTCGACCTTCTTCCTCGACTACGTTATGCATCCCGATAGAAGAAAGATCGAGAACGAAATCTGAATCAGTCTCCGGGAGGAGCGGCAAAACAAGGAAGTCTTTCCCCGGACGAACATCCGTAATTCGCTTATAGTACGGCTTCTTTTCATTGTAGGAGAGGTGCTTGCACCCTTTGCACTTGGAGTGGACTCTCGGAACGCAAGAGGTGTTCGTGGTGTCCCCATAGCCTCGAACCGCCATATACTGACACTCGTCAAGACTCACGACCTTAATCATATGATTTCTTGTTGCCTTCATCCTTAAGAAAGAACAGGATTCTGTTTCTAGCGAAACTATTTCCTCATCCACTTCTCGGGTATAGACCTCCTGGATCTCCCAAGCTTTCCCTTCACTTAAGATTTCGTCCCCGATTTTGATCTGTGAGGCTTCTTTAAGTCCTGTGACTGTGACTATCATTTGGTCTCCTGGTAAGCAAAATCCTACCCAGTTCTTTTCCGGGAGCTTAAAGTGCTGGAAGTACTCCGAGAGCATCTTGAGGCGCATCCAGTCAGAGTACTCAGTCCGACCCTTTCTCCCCCGAATCTCGGTATCGTACTCTCGCTGAAGCTCAGGACTCCAGTTCATCCCCTGCACCCGTCTCATGTTGTACAGAGCGAAGAGGTCCTTCTTCTCTTTCCCGGAAGCAACCCCGGCCTCAATCTTGTTCGCCAGGGCCTTGATGTCCTTGTTCTGCCACTGCGCAATGTAGATGTGTTTGAGGTGCTCGGGCACTAGCGCCAGAATCTTCTCTCGCTCGTCGTCGTCCGTCTCCTTGATGAAGTCCCGGTAGAAGTCCCGCTCCGATTTCGGCAACGCCCGCCAAACATTGGCAAAGCCCTTGTAAGGGTCGGCTCCGAAAATGGTCTGCTTCCGCTTCTCACTGTAGAACTGGACCGCCGCAGCGTTACCCTTGCTCTTCGCTGCCTGCTCCAGGACAAAGCTCTTGAGCCAGGTCACCTTGTCGAAGTACTCCATCATGGCCCGTCGATACGCTACCTTCCGGGGAACAAAGTCACCGACCAGTTTCGCAGTGGTCTCGTACAGAGCTGTGTCCAGGAAGTCTTCCTTGTACCTCTGCCACATCTGAATGTCCCGGCCATATACCTGGGTGCGAGCGTAGAGCTCAGCCGGGGTCAGTCGCTGGATGAACTTTGATTGTGGCTGGAAAGGAAGCAGCTGATTCAGGGCGAGGGCAGGGGTGATGGGTAGGTCGACGAGCTTGTGCGTGAACAGCTCCCACGCCCGGCCCAATCCCCGCTGCGCCTTGTTGTACGTAACCTGCCCCCGGAAGTCCGAGTCCTTGTCGACCTCTGCGCCCATTCCTCTCACAGTACTGGCGAGCCCCGGGATATAAACCTCCGACGTCTGGGTGGAGTACAGATCTGTCTGAGAGTGAGGCACATGAGCCTGGATCTTCGCCCCCGGCTCAAGTCTGCTCCTGATCGCCGAGACAATCTCTGCCTGCCGCTCACGAGCTATCTGCTCTGCGTCTTCTACTGATGCCAGATTCTGTTGGGCCATCACCTGCCGGGTTAGCGCAGCCATCGAAGTGTTCACGCCACCTAGCTTCAGCTGACGCTTGCCCAGCTCAACGGCCGAGAAAGTCCCGTCCTCGTAAACGGCAGAGATCGTCAACTCGACAGGCTTCAGCTTCTCCTCGTCAAACTGATAGTTCCGGAACACTCGTTTCAGCGACCGGTCCTTTAGCTGACGGTTGGTCTCCGCCACCAGAGACTTGTCGCTCTCCGTCAAGGTGCCAGCCTGCAGCGCATGGATGACCTTCTGCTTCGCGAACTTCCATTCCTTCGAGCCATACGCTGCCCCCGACAAGACCTTGTACTGCCAGGCGAGCGGATACTGCTCTGGGTGATACTCCTTCAGTTCCGGGTAAAGGGTCTCCAGACCTGGACCGGGAAGTCGCAAGTGCCCTTCGGGAATCATCGAATATGGGTTGCCATGCTGGAAATCTTTGTAGTAACCCGACTCTGTCCCTGGCATCCAACTAGGCTGCTGATTCTTGAGCGGATTATAGTAAGTGTTCCGGTCTCTTGTGAGGTATCGACGCAGCGCCTCACTGATTCCCGGGTCCCCAATGTTCAGCCCCCAGAACTTAGCCCGGGGAGAGAAGATCGTTTCTGCCGACTCAACTACCGGCTTATAAGTACGAGACTTGTACCCGGTGAAGTCCTCCAAGAAAGTGCTCAGCATGAATCCCCGGAGACCGGCCTGCTCCGACATCTTCTCGAACGTCTGTCTCCCTGTATGGGACAGAGAGCCCGGCAACAGCGCCTGGAACTTGTTGCTACCACCCAGCTCAGTAACAGCAGGAGCGTTCCTCATTGAACCCCAGTCTGAATGTCCGGGAGGAGCCTGCACTGATTGACGAGAGAACATCCCGCCCAGGAAGCTGGTGCTGCCTGTCATCCACTCGTTAGCCCTGATCGCTTTCTGGGGCTTGATGACCTGACCCACAGTATTCGCAAGCACCTCGCCAAAGAGAGGGACGTCTGCAAGCGGTCGAGCTGTTAGTGGAGTCGGAGCGATCTGAGAGAGTCGGATCTCGCGATGGTACTTGAACGAGTCAGAGAACAGATACTTCATCGGGTGAAGGATCGGCTCGTAGTCCATCTTCTCCTGATACGATCCGTAGAAGGCATTGTCCTCAGCGTCAGACTGCATCAGAACAGCACGGTGTTTCCGGTGGAACTGAATCTTCCCGCCCTCGAAGGGTGAGTTATGAACCAGGACACCAGCACAGCTAAGGAGATGGTCCTCATGGTCGATCTCGAAATCATAGACCCAGCCGTCGTACTCTTCTCTTGCAACCTTCTTTACTGCAACATAAGAGGTCCCTTCTTCTCTCCAAAAGTACTGAGGGTTCCCACTCCGCGAGTTCCTGTTCCAGAAGATCTTATGCCGAATGAAGTGCCCGGTGTACTCCCCAGAAGGGGCTCGGTAAAAGCTATTTATCTCCGGCTCTATGACTCGAGGAAGGTACCCAAGCGAAAGAAGCAGTGTTCGGCACTCATCTTTGAGACGATCGGAACAAGTGGAAATGCAATTGGGCCGCCCGTCAGTGTGCCCGTCACCATCAAACCATCCCTCAAGAAAAGCTTCCTTTACCGGCAGAGGAGCCTGGAAAATCACAGGTGGAATCCGCTTCGCTTTGCGGCAGGAACCCTTCACGTTGTCATAGATTAAGGAGAAGAAGACAGAGGCCATTAAGGAACTGCAGGCCCGGAGCCGGGCAGACTTCCCTTTGCGCCCTTCAACTTTCGCCGTCACCCCGAACGATTCGAAAAACCGCACCAACCTCTCATAGATGAAGGATTCGCCCTCATGATGAGTGGTTTCAATTACAGTTGGGGCCCCGGTTGTGTCCTTGAAAGAGAGTGACCCCTCCGCAAGAAAGACACCAAGAGCGTAACCGAACTCTACGTCGACAGGAATCTTTCCTGGAAGTCGGGTTCCTCGAGTCTTTTGAAGGCCCTTCGTATATCGGTTTCTCTGACCGGGTGCAAAAGTGCCGTCTCCGAGGTCTACGAGATGACAGCCCAGATTGAGTTCTCGAAGATCAAGAACCTGCTCCGCTTCTTCCAGGGCAGGAATGGCTACTCTGAGGTAATCCCCTTTCTTCAGCTCCCCGGCCTCTACCCACTGTTCACCTTCGGCCAATGCCTGCCGCTTGTCTTTGAACTGATTCGAATAAGGTTTGGCAATGATCGCGGGGATGATGTGATTATCAGTGACCCTGAACTGGAGCCCGCCCCCAATCCGAGTGGACACTTTAAGGATTGTCCCTTCGTGTCGCCTCTTCCATATGTTCTTAATCTTGTGAACCTGGCCATCTGCACCTACCAAAGTGTCTTGAAGAGTTATCTCCTCAGCAGACTTGAACTTTCCGGGCTCAACTTCAATAGCTGTATCTGCTCCAAAACAGCGGCCCAAGGCCCACCAGCGAGCCTTCCGTATAGCGACCTCTTTCCTCCCAGTGAAAACCTCCTCTGTCTCTCCCGGACGCATCCCTCCGCCAGTAAGCTTGATCAGCCAGCCAGGCACGAGATCTCCGAGAGAGAAGTTGCCTCCAAGAGGTCCTGCTGCTAGTGCCCCGACCATGGAGACACCTGCAAAGGCAGCTCCACCCCGCAAGGCTCCGCGGATGAACCCAGGCTTGGGCCTCTTGATCCCGGCCTTCGCTTTCTCCAGGAACGCACGAGAGCGAGACATCTCACCGTCAATGATCCGAGAGTCCAATCGGCCCTCAAGCAGAGTCTCACCAAAGTGCTCTGCCTGTGTATACAGCCTTCCGGCCAGTTGTTCTCGAGACTCCTCTGTCGCCATCCGCTGACCCAGGTCCCCAAGGTCAGGCCCACCGACATCGACTCGAGCCTTTACGAGACTTGCCAGCAACCCGGCTTCAGAACGAGGGACTGTCCCCTTGAATCCGCGCTCCAGAATCTCCCGAGCTTCATTTGTTGCGGATATATAGCCGGGCGTGTCGCGAACAGCATACTTCTCGAACAAGGATCCGAACTTCTGCCGAGCTTCACGGCTCAGTCCGATCTCTCGTCCTGTGCCGATCTCTACTCCCTCGGTAAAGATCTGGTTCTCCGCCGAGCTGACGAACTCCATCACGTCCTGGAACTCTTGCCTGACTCCTGAGAGGAACTTCTTGTCTAGCTGAAGCATCGACTTGACGGTTCCCATTTCCCGACCCAGGTATCCCGAGATGCCTCCCAGCATCATGAAGCCGGCACCTGTCACGGGACTCGTCATCCCTGGGAACAGATCTTCCTGTCGCTCGAGCGAGTCATGAGCTCCGATCGTTGACCAGAGCTTGGAGGAGGCCATTCGGAATCGAGAGTAGAGAGAGCCCACCCCGGATCCAAACCCCTTGTCGAATGTCGGCAACGCACCGACCAACCCACCCAGGACCATCCCACCGAGCTGTGTCTTCGTCATCCCGAGCTTCGAGAGGGAGCCCACCAGTCTCGTCTTGGGACTAATCTTGTTCGACCAGATCAGTGAACCAAGTCCGAGTCCTATGCCCGCGAACAAAGGAGTTGAGACAGCCGCCGAGCCGGTCCAATCGAACTTCCGGCGCAAGTTGTCCAGGAGCATGTACGCGGTCGGGATGCCCTTGATGTAGAAGGCACCCTTCGCCGAGATGGCAGACATCATCCGCAGGGGAGTCGAGGTCCACTTCTCGGAGGAGACATATGGGCGCATCCACGCGAACTGAAGTCGGCCGAATGGGATCGTTTGCCGAGCCGGGGCATACTTCTTGGGCATGTACCGGTTGAAGGTAGTCTCGAGGATGTCAGAGCTGACAGCATCTGCCCCCGGACGCATGAAGGATCGGGCGCTCTCTTCTGATGGACGAGCCAGGATCTGATCGATGAAGGGCACAGGCTCCTGGAGGAACCGGTTCATCGCCCGCACGTACTCCGAGAAGTAATCTCCGAAGTAGTTCTTGGCGAACCCACCCAGTCGACGTATCCGGCTCTCGTTGGCTCGTGACAGTCCTCCTGTAAAGGACTTGATGCCACGAAGGAGCCAATGGTCCTTGTCGAGTGCCCGGTATATAGCAGTTTGTCTCTGAGAGGGCTCCCAGAGGGCAGCAAAGGCACCAGACTTGGTAGAGGGACGCTCCATCAGGAATGCGTCTTCAAGGACAGAGAGCGAGGACTGCCCTGGTGCCCGGCCCGGCATCACTACCCGACCGTAGACTCTCCCCTGCTTCTCAAAGCTCAGCCCCTGGGACCCAATCAGGGCCTCGACCTGTCCCCAGGTTCCCGCTTTCTGATGCAGGTCCGGAGCCAGCTTCCCTTTGTCGTAAGCTCCCCGGAGCGAATCCCTCAGCTCATGGAACTGCTTCCGCCACTCTCCCCCGGGACCAATCAGCTCCGACCCGCCATACTTCCAGACCAGTGCCTTGTCCGATACGAAAGGACTCAGGAGGTCACCTAGCTGAGACGCACGAATGGGGATCCGGAACGCCGGCAGTCGCTGCTCAAGATTCCGAACGAGCTTGTACGCCTCATCCGGGATGAAGTACTTCCCGAGACTCGACCGATCAGACAGATACTTGCTAGTGGCCCGGAAGCCCAAGTAGCCTGCCCCGAACGTGTGCGTCGGCTGCGTTAGAAGGGTGACAGAGGCTGGCTGGTCGTCACCGATAAGGTGCCTGTCCCGATACTTTGTAAAGGAGCGATGGTGAGCCGCCCTGCGATAGGGATGCTTTGACGGATCCTTAGGCTGGTTGCCCCAGAATGGGAAAAGTGGACGCATAGACCTGCCTACTCACTGAGCGCTTTCCTTAACCGTTGGTTTTCTGCTTCTGTATCAATCGTACCAACAGGAACCTTTCTCTGGCTTTGGCCCTTCACCGGGATCACTGTGAAGCCTGTGTCAGGAAGGACTTCAGCCTGTACCAACTTCCGCTCCACGAGCAGGCACTGGCGCAGGAGGGAGTACACGTCCCGACCCTCAAGCCCGGCCGGGTCCACTCCACCAGCTGTCGCTAACTCTTTGATCTGTTCGAAGATATGTCGCTCAGCCCGCACCGCTCCGATAGCAGCATTGACCGACTCCATGTCAGAAGGAAAGCCCAGCGCCACCAAGGTCTGAGCCAAAGACGTCGCAAGTCCAGCCGGGGCGTCCGAGAGAAGCCAATCCTGCTCGTAAGCGAACAGGCAGTACTCCAGGACGCAAGCGTTCTCCAGATCCCAGTCCCACAGCGGCCGATCAGCGATCAGCTGCCACAAGACTCGAGCCTCCTCTAGCGACGGCAAGACACAGTGCACGTCCATGAAGGAGGGGTCCATGAATGAGAAGCGGAACACGAGAATGGTCCGACCCTGGCGTACGGCCTCCAGAATCGGACCAGAGTTCGTGAACTGACCCCGGTCAGACAATGGCTTAGAGCCTCATGATTAGGCCCATAACCATCTGTGGCTGCAGGAACATACTCGAGAAGGAGACTGCTTCGTAGAGCGTGTCCACGAGCCCTGCAGGGTGCAAGTCAAACTGACCCTCAGGAATTCGAGGAGAGAGCAGGCAGTGCGCCACGATCTTCTCTTTCCGCATGTCCTCTGTCAGCCCTTCACCGGCCTGAGCGAATACAGCCTTGAACCGATTGTGCTCTGCCCGATTGAGGCTCCGATACAAGAACAGGTTGTCGTCGTTGATCGGCAACAGGTGAACTTCCCGGAACTCTTGCTTCCACTGCTCGATAACTTCTCGGGGAGGACCATCGTTAGCCTCAATGATCGAGTAGATGTCCGGCTCTTCCTCAAACTGGGGACCCGCCGTCCGCTCCTCCTCTGGGCTCCGAGGCTCTTCCTTCTCGGGCTTGTCCTCTCCCTTCTCCTGCACGGTGGGATCGTCCTCTTCCTGAACAGGAGCAGGTACAGTGGCCAGGCCCATAGGATCTTCTCTGGTTAAGCTCATCGCTTCTCCTCAATTTAGAAATCGACATTGCGGCAGAAAAAGGAATAGGTCTCCGTCTGGACCTGTCCCGTCGGGGACATCTGCTGCGTTACACCTGTGAATTCTACCTCACGCAAAACCCGGAACGTCGAGAAGTCCTTGTCCAAAGGGTTCCCGTGAGAGACAGTTATGTTCACCGGAGGAGCCTGATCAGGTCTCGCCTTCAGTAAGTTGTTCCAGGAACTCGGATCCAGACCAGCAAAGTCTGCAGGAGTCAAGTTCCCGGTGTAAGCATTGTCCGAGAGGGAGGACACCATTATGTCCGGGAGCACTCCCGCTCCCTGCCAGTACAGGTCCTTGAGCTGATCCATGACAATCGGACCATTCACTGTGTCTGTCGCTATGATCTGAGCAATCTGCCGCAGGTCCTTTGCCGGAAGAGGCTTTGGGGTGACCCCAGAAGGTGTCGGGTCGCTCAGCTTCCCGAGCATGTCCCGGATCTTCTTGCCCCTTGCTCCGAACGTATCAATAGAGCTGACCACTTCCTGGTAGGAGCTGAGTCCCCTGCTGTTCTGACCCTTCTGGAGTGCCTGTGCGATTCCCCAGTACAAGTAGTTCGAGTCAATGTAGTTGATGGTGAGCGAGCCCTGGACGAAGATCTTGCCCGCGCCTACCGCCCGATAGTACTGATCGTTGTAGCCATAGATCGGGACCTTGCTCTGTTGGAACGAGTACTGACAGGCCAGGGCTTCATCAAGCAGATAGGGTCCGATGAAGATCAGGGTCTGGTTCGAAGCGAAGTACTTAGCATCAGAGTAGCGCCCGCCGAGTGCAGCTGCAGCGGCAGGGTTCCCCATTGAGAATTGATGTTTGCCAGCAGCCATTAGAACGGTAGCCCTCGTCTCTGTCGCCGGGCCAAAGCAGCAGGAGAAGTCATGAAGCTCGAGACTGTCACCTGCCTGTCAAGCGCCGGGATGTTGTCGACCCCGCGAGTGTCCAGTGTACGCATGATATCAATGTCCTGGGCCACAAAGGAGAGCGTGTTCTCGGTCAGCATGTCCTGGATCGACATCACCATCCCGTCATTCAGGAACCGAAGCCCGTAGATCGTCATCGTTGCAGCGTTGCCCGCCTCATTCACCGCAGTCGCCGTGACGTGCAATGGCGGAAGCTGATCGGCGAGACCAGAGCTAGGGATCAACTCAAAGGAGCTCCTGGCCACGTTCGCGAACTTAGCCTGGTGAAACCCACCAAGCCCCTGCCGCAGCTCCTGAATCCCCTGTAAGTTGATGGTGTCAATCAACCGAGCCAGCGGATGCTCCCGGAACAATGTGAATATCATCGAACCTGCGATCAGCCGTCCGCCTTGGGTGAATCCTTTCGGGTAGGCGTGTCCCAAAGCCCGCACCGGCTGCTTGTCCCGGTGGACCTGAATGGACATTGTCTGCAACGAGTCGAGAATCACCGGCTTGAGGTTGGTCTGGTCCTTCTCCGCCCGCTCCTTCAAGCGCTTCAGATACTCGATGTGTCGCTGAAGCTGCCGGATCTCGTCTTGCTTGTTGACCAGTGTCGAGCCAAGGCTGCTGATCTGGGACGCAATCCCTGACATCGTCGCAGGGGTAGACTGGATTCCGAGCAGGCGGTCGAGCCGAGCCTGAGCCTCCAGAATCTCGTCCATCAACTCCTGCACCAGCACCCCGAACCGCGCCCGACGCACCTCTACCGGTACGTGGATCAGGAACTTATAGTCCGCGCCAGAGTAGGAAGTATGAGGGCTGAGCAGTTCGTCTCGAGCCCCGGCCTGGAGAGGGTGGATCGAAGACATCGACTATTCTCGAATGTGAAGGGAAAGAGAGAGAAACTGAGAAGGCCCGGGAACTCAAAGAGGATAGAGCTGGGCCTTAAGGTGAGGATTCGATGTGAGTGTTAGGGGGTCTGCTGGTTTGTGGCCTGCGCTGTATCTGTCGGAACCAACCAATTTCCGCCAACTCCGGCATTAAAATTATTCTTGACTGAGCGCTGCCAGGGACTTACTTCTCGAGCAACAAAAGTCATCTGCTGCTCCGAAACAATGTCATCGATGGAGATTCCGTAGCCTTCGTTCAGGATTTCGACTCCCAGAATCGACATGACAGAAGCATAGCCGCCTTCGTTCACTCCGGTTAAAACTACATTGAATGCCGGAACTTGATCGGAATACCAGGGGACTGTACGCTCCCATCCGGCATCGAGTTGACCGACAAAAGCTTCTTCCGCATTCGTTGCTTTTCCTGCAGTGGAGATATTCCCGACTACACTGCCTTTCTTCGCCCCACCCGCGAGTGTGGTTTTGCTGTCAAGAGTCTTCAGGTCAGGCCGAGACTCATCTTTGTCTGCCACGAACTTACGGGCATTGTTAGTCGAAGCCAAAGCTCGCATCCCGTCCAGAAGAGCGTGAGCGTCGAACATGATAAAGACCATCGATCCGGCGATGCCACGCTTGCCACGAGCGAAGCCCCGGGGAGAGGGACTGCCCATCGTGTAGACGGGAGCCTTCTCTCGGGTAATGGAGTAGGAGATAGCCTGAAGATTCCCAAAGGTAACTCCTGCCATCGTAGCCTTGATATGAACCCCACCGATCGAGTGATACGTGTTGTCGTAGACCTGCTTGAAGTCATTGTTGCTATTGAAAATCCGAGCCATTCTTGCCGGTCCCCTCTACTAGGAAAAGAAGCAAGGACCGGCCCCTCAGCCGACCCCTACCAGTTTGGTTAACCCTGTCTCATGTTCGTCGCGTGGGTGATGCGCCGGAGCTCGAACGGAAGGACCAGGTCTGATTCCACCAGCGCCTGTCCCAGGATTCGATCCTGAGGAGAGATCACCAGCCGAACGTTGGAGCCTCTCACGAAGAGCTTGGCCCCGATCATCCCATTCATCGCTTCAACCAGATCCTTCTGCAGAGCGATCTCCTCCTCCGGAGCCATATGCCGGCCCAGGTAGGGGTCCACTACGTTCCGAACCACTTCGTCCCATGCTTCCACCAACTCAATCGAACCCTGACGGGTATAGTCCGAGCTGGGATGGGCAGCAGAGGGAGCGTCCTGGATCTTGATGCCACGGAAGTCCTGCTTAGCCACAGTGTATCGCATCTTCTGAAGAGACGAGAGCTGGGGCCGAGTCAGTGCTCCAGTGAGAACAGAACCGGCAGTAGGGAACACCTGATGCGTGGGGCTGGTGTAAGCCGAAAGGCTGGCCCGGAACGCAGCGTAGGAAGCAGGCGAGATTCTCAGGTAAGCGTTGTTGTTGTTTACGCTGAGCCGCGGGTCGAAGGTCTCGGGAGTCGCCCAGAGGGACAGGAACTTACCCATGTCCACAGGCTGATCGTTCTGGTCGAGGGTCTCGGTGCCGCTATCGAAGTAGGGCTCAGAGGTCTCGATGAATCCGCCGTAGGCTTTCCCGCTCCGGAAGGTAGTCGTCCCTGCCGTGTACTTGTGACCCAGGAGGCCAGTACCGTTCGCCGTCACCGTGACAGTGCCGTCCACAGTCGTTGAGTAGGTAGGCTCTTTGCCGACCCAGGAGCTCAGTGACTTGCCGATGGCAGGATGCTCGACCCCGACAATGGCCTGACAGAAGTGACTCTCGATCGACTTCCGGAGACAGTCGTAGGCGTAGGTGAAAGCGAAGTTGGGCTCCAGGAAATCAGCAGCAGTCCCGAAGACCTTGCCTTCCTTGGAAGTTCCCTCGTAGTCGCCGTAATCATTCACCGACCAGTACTCAGGCTTTCCGTCACCGTCCACGTCCCAGTAGAACTCGTACTTGTCGTCGCTCCACTCGATATAGACCTTGCCTAAAGCATCGGGCTGAGTGGGGCTGGAAGAGTTCGGGTTCGGATAAGCGGTCCCTTTGGCTGTAAGAGCCGCGAGACTGGTCTGAGCCGGACAGTCGAGAGTGGCCAGTGGATGGGCTGCGAGGTATCGGTAACGTTGACCCTCGAGCTTGGACATGCCCTGGAAGACACCTTCGTACAGGCGCATCCGGGAGACCTTCTCGCCGTCGTCGCCGTTGAAAACTTTGATCTTCGGATCGGTAGTGGCCAGAGCACTCAACTTGACGAAGTTAGAATCTGCCAGGCTCGTAACGTTCCCGTTGCTGTCGAAGGTCAGGGTTCCGAGATCGGGCCCGCGATTTGTATTGGCTGTGTCGAAGTTCGCGGTTCCCCGGATGATGACTTGGCCGAGATCGATCGGATTCTTGTCGTTGTTCGAGAAGACGATGACACCAGCGGTCAGGTCCTTGATGACCAGTTCACCGGTACTGTTGTCGTAGGAGAGTCCGAAGCGATCCTTGTACTCGGTCCCGCCGGGGATGCACTCGATCCAGTAACCATCGGTCTGGAGCGCAGGAGTGACGATGGCTCGTCCGACATGCTGCACGAAGCAGGGCCGGGTGCCGATACGCATGACCATGACTTCATTCAGTCCCTTGGTCTGCATCTCTTGGACTTGCGCCAGGAGGTCGCCTTTGGGTCCGAACGCTTTGTTCAGGGAATCAATCGTGTCCGCAGTGTAAGCCTGGGGCCGATAGTCGACGCCTTTGCCGGAGAGTCCCATGATCACGAGATCGGGCGGAGCGGCCGGGCCCTTTTGTCGGCCCAAGTTACCGTCACCGTAAATGGAATAGGACCCGGTCAAGTCCTTTACATGGTTGCGAATAGGCATGGTGCCAGACCCCTCTACTCTAGTTTGTTGGCTTTATCACCAGCTGAGATACGACTTGCCTCAGAATTGGAATTCGAATCGGAGTCAACTTCTCCGTTCTTACAAAGAAACAAAGAGGCCGGGCATATAAGTGGTGTCCTCCCACCTCCTTATGCTGGTCCTCTCCCCTCTCATGGAAGAATAGCATAGTGAATCCCTCATATAGGAAGTACCACGCGAACTCCTCCATCGTTCGTTCCAGCCACAGGGCCAACTGATTCGATCGGTCGACATCCTGGGACCAAACACAGAGTTCAATCAGGTTGTCCATGTACTGCCCGTGAACTACGACAGCTTCTCCTGGGCTCGTAGGATCCAGACAGACTTGGCGGGGGTGCTTGGTGTACTCTTGCACCTTCTTATCCCCGGCCTTGCCTCGGCCATAGAGTCCGGGATACCGGTCCTTTAAGCGCCAGGTTATGACATCTCGTTCCGGGGGCAAGTCTGCCTGCCAGGCTCGCACTTCTACTCGGTCCTTCTCCGGGGTCCCCTCGTACTCTTGTGCTTTGCTCAGCGCCTTGCCCAAGATCTCGGGGAACTGGTCTACGTCCTTTGCTGGACGGGGGCTCTTGAAGTGAGCGCCGGTACACTCTGGACCTTGCGGGAGACCGAATCCAATAGCAGGACCGACGCTTTGCAGGATGACTTGAGCGAGCTGACTGGACGAGCCTCGGTGCCGGGCGAGATCCTCAACGAAGCGAACTGTTGGGTTCCAGGGAAAGGGCATCATGGCATCCTCCTCTGTCCCGGTTCGAGTTCAGCGATTGGCTGTCCCCAATATCCGAGAGTCATCTTGAAGCAGGCCAAGCGCCAGTACTCAAGCCGTCCATTGTCAAGCCGGTACTCATCTATTGCACGTATGTCGTAGGCGTTCCTGCGCTGATATGGCTGCAGGATTCCGCCCTCTGCGTCGAGAACAACCGAGATGATTTGGTCGTAGACATCGGGGATCACGCCAGCTTCTAGATAGATGACCTCCAGGTTGGTCTCTAGCGGGCCGATCTCAATTCCTTGTTTCAGGTTCGACTTGCTTCGGCCTGCGCTATACCCGGGAGCAGAGTAGTACTGGATCCATGTCTCGTCCCACAGGAACCCTGCCCCTAAGCATGCGTCACAGACATGAGCTTTCGAGCTGCCCTGCACTCCTACTTTCCGACATTGGTAACAGGGGATGAGATTGTTATTGGAGTCCCGACGCATCCGGCGATAGATGCCCGGAATCCCTCTGGCTGCTTCTGTCCCGTTTCCCCGAATGGTTTGAGAGAACTCTTCTCGGAGATTGATATCAGCGCCTGATCCGTAGAGGAGAGAGGTACGAGCCTTGGACATTATCTCCCCCGGCCCCTGCCATTTGACCTGTACCACCTATCGGGTAGTCGGGTGCCGCGATTGTAACGAGGTGAGTAAGTGCCGGTGATAGCGCCCGGGCTCCCAGGAGGAATGAACCCCCAGGTCCGAGAGAACAGCGGTCGGTACGGGTCACAGCCGCCCTTCACTACAGGAACAGGTCCGAGGCTCGCGCCGATGCCGAGACAGCCCTTCGAGAAGATCACAGACTCTAGCTGCTGAATCTCATCTCGTATCCGACTGATCGGGTTTGTGTCACCGTCTCTCGTGTTGAACTCAATCTCGAAGTCGCCAAGAGCTTTCCGGGCCACAGGACTGATCCCCTGTACCCCATTGATAAGAGACAGTAGAGCTCTGAGAGTCACGTAGCGCCAGCGCACCTGATGGAAGTAGGGCTCATTGGGCACAGTCCCGCAATGGGCTATGGCTACACCATCGACCCAGCGAGAGGCTTCGAAGATAGCTAGCTTGATTAGGGAGTCGGGAGTTGAGCCGAGACTCTTGCCCGTCTCCATCTCGATCGCCTGCACCGAACTATAGAGCGGATCAAAGCGAGTGAACCAGAGACCATAGATGGGCTCAGCCGGCCTCGTTCCGTCCGCAGCCAGCAGCCCCCATGGCTTGATCTCGACCTCAAGTCTCGTATTCTTCCCGAGCGGAGTTACAGGCATTACGTATTCTCCAGAAAGACACGAAGCACCGTATCAGCCGGATACCTCAAGGTGACAGGAAACTCGATCTTGTTCGGAGTGTAAGAGGTCTCTGCTCGGAGACTGGTGTCGCCATTCACGGGCCCGATCGTGATTCGAATCGCATTAGTGTCGATCGCCAAAGGAGCCAGTGGCTTGTTGAACATGAAGTCGACGTACTGGAGGTTCTCATCAATCTCACAGGAGAGGTTGATCGGTAGCGTATGGGACAGCCCCAGTCCTGGTTGAAGGCTCGCGATCGGAGCGGGAGCTGCCCGAGAGATCAGAGAAGATGTATCGGTCGGAATCGCCTGGGTGCCGATGTTCCCGGTGATGAACTCCGAGATGTTGATCTTGTCCAGGTACTCCGGGGGCTTCACCAGGAACGAGAACTGGTCCCCAGGCTGGAAGGTGCCCTGCAGGCCGAATCCGAGAGTGACTCCGTCCCTGAGTGCCTTCTTGTAGTGATGAGTAAGAGTCGTGGCGCTGTAGCTGCCGGAGTTCAGCTTCCACTTATAGGTCGCGTCTCCGGCCTCTCCTCCCTGAACGATCTCCACATGAAAGGTCCCGGTCGTTGTAGCCGTGTAGCCCCCGTAGGGGATGATCGAGCCATCACCTGTGTTCCCGAGATTGATCGGCGGATCGTAGACAGTCCGAGAACGGATTCCGAAGTCCTTGGCTGCTCCTGTATCAGTCCCGACCAGGTAGATCTTGTAGGGGTGCAGGGGACTCAGGGGGAGACTCGGCTTGAGCCGGATAAGCGTCCGATATTGAGCGGTGCCGACAACGTCCAGGAAGCTAGTTCCCAGATCTGAGCCATTCGTGTCTTGGTAAAAGCACTCGAAAGTTCCCCGGACGATGCCATGATAAGCCGGATCCGCAATCGCATTCGGATACGTCGACTTGGGAAAGTTCATGGGATTGTAGGGGCCGGAGAGGATCTCTTTGTCGGAACCCTCTACGAAGAAGGTGCCGAAGCTGATCGAGGACGGATCGATGGGCTTGTCGAAGACGGCCTCAACCACAGAATGAAGCGGAACTCCCTGCGCCCCGCTCGCCGGATTTGTCGATAGTACTTTGATAGCCACTGGCCCTGTCCCCTCTTCCTATAGCTACCTCGACTGTAGCACGTACCGGCGCAAGGCCCGGTCAATGCTCCGATTCGCTCTGCTCTTGTAATTGCCCCGTGCTCGGGTGTGACCTGCCACGAAAAAGGTTCGTGAGTTACAGGTGAACGACACGTTGAAGACAAAGTCTCGACCAGGGACATACCCGTCCTTGCCCCAGATCTTGTACGATCGACACCGATTCTTGAGTACGGGAGACAACCAGTGGCGTGACCCTCTACGCAGTGAGTGGAGTAGGTGTCGGTAATCCTTTCGCGGCAGCTGATGCAGGTTTGCTAGCGACTGATAGAGCAGCACTTGCAGGTCCTGAAGAGAGCTGCAGTTCGAAGGGCAAGACAATGACTTCAGCCGGGACTGTCGCCTCGAGAGGAGCTTTCTGGACCCATGCCACAAGACGGGAGACCTGCGAAGGCTCCGGAGCTTATACGCTCGACTGATCCATGTGTGAGTCAGTCCCCAGCGCCGGGCACTTGTGTTCAGGTAGTCACTGCCGGCAATCAGGACGAGGAGGTCAAATGAGAGGTTGTCGCTGTGTCGTAGCGAGTTCCAGACAAGCTCCCTGACTGATCCGCAGAAGTAGATGCCTCTCCATCCAGCTTTCATTGATATGCGACTGCTTCCCGAGAGGCCGAATGCCTGCACCCGCTTCAATGCACCGATTGCAGCCCAGAGCTTGACAGTAGAGGCCGGCCACCACTTCCGGTACGAAGAGACTCCTACGCGAGAGCTGGTTTGGTATACCCCACTCAGGTAATTAGCCTTCTGCTCTGAGACCAGTAGCTCTACTCCATATGAGTGATTCCCTTTGACGGAGAGGAGTGTGGCAAGCGAGAGGAGGCAGAGCACTAGCAGAAATAGTGCCCCGGGCCCTGTCAGCTTTCTGTTGTCAAACTTCACGCAGGCCTCCCCACTTCACTTGCCGCACATGACCAGTCCCCCGATCCTTCCGATTGAGCAGATACCAGCCAAAGCCGATACCTTTCGGCATCCCGTAATCGTTCTGGATGTTCGAGTTGAACACCCTGACGCACTCGACCTGCTTCCCCTTGTAGGAACGAAGCTCGAGACCCACGAAGATAGCTGCGTGACCAGAGTCCTTCTCGATCGGGCTGGGTTTGTTCTGGAACTGGATGTAGTCTCCGAACTGAGCGTTGTAGACGCTGTCCTCATCAGGATCCACATCGGCAACGATCTGGAAGCCGAACTCTTCCTCGAACGTAGCCTTCACACCTTCCTTCTCGGCCCAGTCCTTCCACTTCGCCTGCAAGTGCTCCCAAAGCATCAAGAGCCCAGCCGGGGCACCGTCCCAGAACCGCTCCTCGTCCTTGTGGACCTCCCAGTAGCGGATCAGAAGCTCGGCCGCGGCCAGATCCATGTCGTGCTCGCCCTCGTACTCCTCGTCCATGAAAATGGGCCAGCAGGAGAAGAAGTGCTCGAGGCCTGTTCCGGTGCAGAAGGTGTAGTAGTTGCTGGGATTAGGGCTTGCCAGGACCCCTCCCCGGAACTGCACTGACTCAAGGACCCCATCCTGACCCTGTGCCCACTTGTACGTAGACTCGAGCTCGGATTGTAGCTCCCAGAGACGAAGCATCTCCTCGTACTGGACCTGTTGCCAGTGATTCAGCGACCCGAACGACGGAAGAAGCTGACGAACTTTCGCCATGCTATCGACCACCCCTTTCGGAACTTTGAGGTATTCTCCCACTGCTCTATCTCCCCCTGTACCCGTTCCACCCACTCCTGTGACTCAGGATGTACATTCAGCTTACCAACCGGCCCGTACCCTCCTTCTAGAATCTCCCGAGCCAGGGACTCATCCCGGACGCGAACTCCCAAGCGGATGAAGATGTAGCTGTCGTCCTCCTCCTCTGTCAGGACCTCGATAGATCGGTCTTCCTGTTGCGCTCGACCGATATCAGCAAACCAACTCTGGACTGGATCTTGAATCATGGGCTCTCCTCGTAGGGGGCAAAGAAAAAGGCGAGGGGGCCGCTCCCCTCGCCTTCAAAGAGCCCCCCGCTTATCGAGCGAAGGGCCAGGTTTTGTCACCAATCTTACACCACGGCGGTAAAGGCCGGGATGTCTACCAGGTTCGCAGCATTGATGGTGCTACGAGAAGGCAGGATGATGGAGTTCGGATCGATCTTCACGTTCCGGGCCACAGCAATGGCCAGGCCTTCGTTGTAGATCTGGATGCCGTACCGTTCGCGGAGCTTCACCTTATCGATGTCCACGGACTTGTCGGTCCAGGAATCCATGAAGACGTTCTCTGCTACGAGCAGGGCACCGAGCTCATTCCGGTCACAGACGATGATGTCAGTGGTCCGCTTCGCTGTATCGTAATGAACATGCGGAGTTACGATGACGTCGAACGGGAACGGCATGAAGTAGTTCGGGAACTTGGGGGCACTGTTCAGGCGCGGAGCCTGAGGGTAGTCGCCTGCTGGGGTCGGAGACTTGGAGCCAGAGGGAGAGATGTTCTGTCCCGTGGTTCCATGAGTCCGAGGGGTTCCCCAGGGAGCACGACCAGCAGGTTGCCCTGTATAGCTACCCCACATGGCTCCGGAACCCGCCTGAAGAGCAAAGGCCCGGAGATAGTCGTCCTTCATGAACATGGCCCAGGTGAGCGGATGCATGATCAGAAGGTTCGGCATGAAGCCTTTGTTGATGACCGCAGCAAAGAGGTCAAAGAGGTTGTCATGAGTCAGGGAGCCATTGGCGGCACCCTTAAAGTCACGTCCAGTGGTTACTCCGAGGAGCGCCGTGTTGGGGTCGATGTTGTCAAAGACAGTGACACCCAAGCTGGAAATGTACTCAGCGACGATCTCTTCCTTGAGGCGAGCCAAGGCACGAGCGGCAGCATGAATGTGGAGGTTGACCAGATCGAGAGTGGACGAAGTCTTCATCTCTTCCGTGATCTTGAACGCCACACCGTACTTGCCGATTTCGGCCGTAACAGTCGCTCCACCGATCTGCAGCTGGACTTCGGGGTAGGCTTCGCCTTCCGCAATCCGGGCCGCAGTCAAAGCTCCGATACCACCGCGAACAATCTGGATGCCAGCTTGCCACGGAACTTGGTCCAGGAGCGGGGTGAGAACAAGGTGGGGCTCGAGCGCCTCTTGAGCTACTTCCGAGACGACCTGGGGGAGCCAAACCGAAGCGTGGCTCGTGGCGGTCGCATCTTTCCAGCCGAATTCCTTGCCCGTAATGTCAACGTGGCTCTTCTTCCAGGCATCGGCGAACACATGATAGTTCCCTCTGTCCTTAAAGAGCTTTTCCAATTCCGCAGCACAACCCATTGCGAATGTTCCTCCTCAGGATCCCCTCTGATTCCCCTCAGATGGGTCAGTCAATTACTTGTTGATGATGTTGACACGGACGAGAGTGTCGGCACCCCCGGTATACGTGAGCTTGTCGGGCAAACCGCCAGTAGCCATACCAGGCATCCGATCCTGGATCATGCTGTCAGGCAGAAACTGTCCCGCAGTACGAACCCGCTGCAGGCCACTGTTCGGGAACTTCTCGAAGCTGAGCACCTGGCCCAGGATCATAGACTGTTCCTGAGCATTGAGCATCAGGTCGCTAAGAGCCGTGGTCAAGTTGGTCATGTTCGTGTTCAGAGCGGTAGTGTTCGTGTTCACGATCTTGAACGCATCGTTGATCTCAGTGTCCGCATAACTGTTTCCGAACGTGGTAGACGCATCCTTTCCACGAACATCGTTGTCGAGGTTGTTCACCATGGCAACGCCAGTCGCGAAGCTATGCTGCGCCTTGTCAGCTCGAGCCCAGTTGGACTTGGCAGTGGGGACGAGATAGTCACCCATCTGAATGGGGCCGACAACACAGGCGTACTTGCTGGTGATGTCCTGGTCCGCGATAGCCGCAGCGTAGACAGTCTGGCCAGCAGGGATCCCACTGTAGTGGTAGAAAGTCATGTTCACGATCGGTTGACCACCGGACTCTTCCACTTTGAGAGCCGCAGCCGCCGCATCGTTTTGAGTGCCGTGATAGAAGTAGATCCGTCCGAGATCGACATCGACGAAGTAGTCTCCGACAGCCTTGCACTCTGCAATGGAGCTCTTGGCGTTGACGAAGTAGCTGTTGGTGTCATTCCCGAAGGCCCACTTAGTAGTCTGGCCGTTGTCCGGAGCGAGAGGCAGATACTTAGCATCGTCGATCTGGAAGTAATAGACTAGCGAAGTTGCGTTGATCTGTGTAACCGTACCGAAGCTACCGGTATTCAGGTTGATCGTAGCTTTCTTCGCCGGAACCCAAGGCAGCTGCAAGACATAGTCACAGCCAATGGCCACACGCTTCTGGACGGCAAAGTTATGCTTCCGGTACGTGCTGGGGTTCTCGGGATTGCCAGTCTTGGACGCAGCCTGGTAGTAGGGGTAGGATGCGTAACCGATGGGAGCGGAGATGAAGTTCTCGAGGCCTTCAGTGGCACCGAGGAGTCCCCGAGCCCGAAGAGCCGTTTCCATATCGCTCTTCTTCCAGCCGGTGCTGGTGTTAGCGGTCACGTCCGTGGAATCGACAGTCGCTTTCGATTTGAGAGACTGAACGACCTGGTCCTCGTCAAGTTGCTTGTATCGGAGGACGATGTCATTGGCACCAGCTGCTTTCCAGCGCCGGAACAAGCCGGCGGGAACCAGGTAGCCGTCCCGGGAGATGGCGACGGGGCGTCCCGCGGCCACGACCAGGTACTCCTCCCACTCCTTGTCGTAGATGGCGACGTTACCGGTACCCCGACTGGGATTCGCGGTGTCGAAGTCATCCAGAGGAAGCCAGGGAGCCACAGTGAGTTCGATGTGGGGCCGATGAGACTCAGAGTATTCAACCTGAGGCTGGACGTGCCCGTGTCTCTGCCAGTATTTGGTGTTATCAGCCATTAACCTTCTTCCTCCTCAGTGGAATCCTCTTTCTTGAGTTCCGTAACAAGGTCAGACCCGATGTACCCCTGTAGTTCCATCTGGTCGATGTATTGATGGGCTTTCGCCACGCTATCAGTTTTCAGATTCTGAAACCGTTCGAGCACGGAAGCCGTGATGGGATCGAGTTCTTCGTTCCCGGGCTTCGCCACTTCACTCTGGAGTGTATCATCGGTGACTTCACCAGAGTCTGTAACTACCGCTCGGCCCTCAAGGAACCGTTCGATTCCCTCTTGAACCTTATCAGAGGCGAGCAGCTCTTTGTTCTTGGCCTGCAGCTCTGACAGCTCCAGCTCAAGGGCCGCATCCTTTGCTTGCTCCAGAGACTCGACGTTCAAATTGTCAGAGACTACGGCGAGGAGCGCGTTGGTGGTTGCGGCAGATTCTTTCGTTTCGACAGTCAGGTCGGTGATCTGTTTCGTCAGCCCGTCCCGAGCAACGGTGACTTCTTGCAGCTGAGACTTGAGCCCGGCCACCTCTTGAGAGTCACTGTCACTTACGACTTTCTCGAACCCGTCGATCTCGGAGATGTTGAAGCCTCGAGAGACCATGTCCTGAGCGATAGCTTCGTAGACAGAGACGACATCGAAGTCACTCACCTGCTGAAGCTCGCCGGACACAAAATCACAAAGGACTTCTGCCGGAGCTCGATCACAGCCAATCGCCTTGGCTTTCTTGTCGACCATCTTGCCGACTCTCTCCTTGAAACTGTCGGAGAAGTTAGCGCCTTCCAGAAGTTGTCGGGTAGCGGAGACATGCTCAGCGTCCGTCACGGGGAAGGAGCGTCCAGGTCCACAGAAGTAGGTACCTCCGAGCCCTTCGAGCTTCTCGGGTTCCAGCTGCTGATCTTCATCAAGGAGTTCTGAGACTCCCCGATAAATGTCGGAGGCCGAGCTCGAGTCCGATAGCTGCTTCCAATCGAAGTCAGGTTTCGGAGTCTCGGTGCTGGACCCATTCTTATCTTGGTTTACAGCCATGTCCTTGCCGTTTCCTCCCTCAGGCAATTGATCACTTCTCAACGTATAGCATGCGTCCACAACGGGGATCTGCTTGATGCTCTCCTGCGAGTCTAGCATGGTGAATTCCTCCATGGATTCGACCATCGCCAGTTCATCCGCAGGAATCGTCACGACCGATGTTTCTGGAAACGACATCTTCTCGAAAACAAGGAACCCAGGCATCCCGTCAACTTCGGCGAAAGGCCCGTGCTCACAGTGCTCCGAGTCCTTCCCTTCTTCCTCCTCTTCTCCTCCCATGATGTAGTCCCAGATGCTCTTGAACGGCTTCCCGTCATGGGGGCAGACGACCTCATCAGTGGTGGTCCGAATGGAGAAGGTCATGTACCTCTCGTCCAGGAACTTCTCGATGGCATCCTTCTCTGTGATGTGCATAGTCGTACGAACGAAGCCGAGTCCTTCAAAGGAGCGGTCGTAGACGATTCCGGACTTCATCATGGACTGGATCAGGGAGAACGTATCTTCTCGGGAGAGGTGCGATGCTTGGCCAGTGAATAGCCCCGCCTGGGGTGTATCCACGTACTCGCAATTAACTGTTCGACCGATCGGGTCTCCGGAGCTGTTATGCGCGAGGATCACAGGCTTTGGATAAGGACGGAGGAAAGAGTCAGCTCCCACGGCCATTTGCCGGGGCTGATAGAAGCCGTTGTTCAGGGTCAAGCGCCCGGCGTGGGTCACCGGAGCTTTCACTTCCAGCACATACTTGTTCCCCCGGGGCTTGGTCAGCTTAATCCGGCCATCGACAAGATTCCCGACCTCTTGGTCGAACTGCACCTTGCTGAGCACTGACGGGTCCACCTGTACCAGGCTTAAAGAGCTGTACTGCGGCCGCACTGGCCCGGGCCGTTTCTTAGACATCGACTTCCCCTCTTATCGGACTACTCTTCGTAGAGCCCGTCCTCAAGATTAGATAAGTAGCCAAGGAACAAAGAGGTCTTCTCCCGCACACTGAGGGAGCCCCGTGAGTCACTGCCGTGACTGTCGAACTGTTCCCCGACCACATGTAACTGATTATAGAACATATCTACTGAGGCCTTTCCTTCTCGGCCTTTCTCTGCTACCACCCTGTCGGTCACTTGCTCTCGTACTTCATTGATGGCTGAGAGAAGAGATTGGATAGTGGTACCCTCTTGGGCTGATGCTCGCGCCCCGGCCTCGCTCGCCGGCATGTATGCAGACTTCCTGGGATCTGGGCCTGCCTTCTTCCCGTGCTGATTGCTCGGACGGTTCTGTCCCGCCCCCGCCTTCTGCCCGCTCGTTGGCTTTGCTCCTGCCCCCTGTGCCTTCCTCTGCTCGGCCTCTTTCTTCTCCCGCTCCTGCTCCTTCGAGACTCCCGAGGAGCTGATCTCAGAGTTAGGATTCCTCGCCAGCGCTTCCGCCTCCGCACTGTGTCCTGAAGCCTTGTTCTTCAGCAGCTCCATCGGCTCCTGATGCTTCTTGTAATGCGTCTCCAGCCACTGCTCTTCCGTGAACGGCTCCTCTCCGATCGAACGACGGAGCTCCGGCAGGGTAGTGGCATGCTGGGAGAACATCTGCGCGTGGTGGTTCTGTTTCTTGATCAACATGTCGATGTCAATCTCGTTGAACCGCAAATAGACCCGGTTCTCCTCCTTCATCATCTCTGATGCCGGAAAAGAAGACTCCAACAACAATGGCTGCAGCAACATGCGCCAGAATTGCCACTCTGTCCGACGCTGGATGTACTTGACCCCATCAATTAGAATGCGCGAGAGACTATCAGAGGTCGACCGGTTCGAAGAGTTGGACTCACCGATGTCCAACCGAGAGATTCCGAGATCCGCCAGAACCCGAGCCTTAAAGTACTCCAGGTAGGGCAGGGCATCGAGCGCGGCTTGCTTCGCACCCAGAACATCGATGTCATGACGCTCAGGCGTAACGATGGCCCCTTCCGAGGGCAAAGAGCTGACCTGCTTCTGGACCTCATCGAGCTCAGTCGTGCCATCAGGGTTGATTCGCGCCGGCATCTTCTCGGTGCCGACCTTGTACTGGTACAGCGGGAACAGGTACTGGTAGAGGAGGATCTCGACGTCTTCCTCAATCCGCCTCAACACTGCGATGTCGTCACGTCCCGGAACCAGGGTAGGGGTCCCGACTGCGTAACCGGTCTTGTCATTGATCTTGAAGTGCAGGTAGTTGGCCCGGCCGAAGATGACAGGCTTGTTGCTGCCGTACCCTTCCTGCTTCAAAGCAATCGGGTTCCCCTTCCGGTCATGCTTGATCTGGACCGTCTCTGCAGGGATCGGAAAGAGGCCAGCAATCGGCGGGATCGTTTTCCCAAACTGACGAATAGACCGACCGCTAGAGTGCTCTCTGCTGCGGACAACAGACTCGAAGTGGTTCGAGAAGCGAATCAGATCCGACACCGTCGAGCGAATCAGCTCTTCGGTGCAACGCTGAGACCTGTAGCACACCTCGTCCAGCCGATCCCGAACATACTTGACCGTCTTGGGGTTCTTGCCGACAAAGGCCCAGCCCTCTTTCAGGGCCAGTCCCTCTTTCCTGCCAAACGCCCGAGCTGCCAACCCCTCGGTCTCTTCAATCGCGATGATCTCGGAGAAGTTGTAGACCGGATAGTGAAAGGCCTCCATCGAGGAGTAGGGGCTCATTGACGTATGCTTCAGCGTAGGATCAACAACACGTCCGAAGTTATCTTGAACAGACCGATGCCCAGGCCGCGGGGCGAGCGCATCTGTACCTTCCATCTGCAAGAGGACAGGCTTAAGCTTCTGCAGCTCCTCTGCTGTCAGCGGCCGAAACTCATCACCCGCATCGTTCGCCTGAATCTCTTTTACTGAGCTCACGAAGGCTCTCAATCTGGTCGCGACCGCTCCCGGATCGTACCCTTCCTGTATCACTGTAGATTCCATCGATTAGCTCATTCCCTCGATGAGAGAGTCCACCGATAGGAACTGCTCTCGATAAGCCACTGGAGTTGGACAATTATCCAGACTCAGTCTACCACTCAAGCTCAGCTGGAGAGCCTGGCCGGGGCCATTCAACGGACCCAGCGGAATGACCGTCACGCCAGGATGTGCCAACAGATTCAAGGCTTCGGCCTCCGCACGAGTCAACTGAACGACTCTTGTCGGGCTCCCTCCGCCTGTTCCATCTACCCGGACCCCAGGCATGCGCTTTGCCAACTCGTCTCCGGCTGCTTTCTTCGCCTCCTCCAGCGCCTTCTCCTTGTCCTGGCACGTCTTCACCTGCCCCGTGAACAAGTCACCCAGAACAGTGATGAACATGAGCAGATTCGCGAGCCGGAGAACTTCCTGCACCGAGGAGATCAGAGCGGCCAGGAATCGCTTGAACTGATTCATCGCTTTCTGATACTTCGCCACCAACTTGTTCATGAACCCCTGGATCTTCTTCTTGATACCGAGGATGAACTTGCGCAGCTTCTCAATGGCCGCGACGATCGAATCCACCTTCTTCGTGTTATCAAGAGCCCCGAGCGCCTTCTGAGCCCCTCCCGGCAACTTCGTCTTGTACGTCTCATTCAGCCCCGCCCCTTTCACCTTCACGCCGAAAGTAGCCTTCGCTGCAATCTTAGAGCCCTGGAATCGAAACTTCTTAATGAGAGTCTCGAGTGAGATGAGCAAGCAGTCAACAGGCTTAAAGATGAGATTGGACCATGCCTTGACCAGGTTGGCAGCGATAGCGAGAAATGGCAGGAGAATGGCCCCGGCCAGGTTCGAGACCGGGCTTAGAGAAAAGGACGGCAGCGAGACAGATAGATTGATACCTTTCGCGATCAGCATCGCCAGGGCCGAGAAATCGGGCAGGCACGTAAAGTTGAACATATTGAGGGTGATACAGAGATCCATCTCCGAGTCATTGGCCCCGAGCCCGAGAATGGTCTCGATCAAGCCTCCGATCGTATTGATGACTGCCGACGCCACGTTGATGAGCTGATCCAGGAATGAGATGTCGGGAACCAGGTTCACTGCCTCGAGCCGTAAGTCGCAGGGGATACAATCCTTCAACAAGATCGCAGCCGCTTCTCCTGCTGTCTTCGCCCGCACGAGCGCATTGATCGTGTTCTTCGACCGGATCCGGAAGGGGCCCACCGAAACAGTTTCCTCTCGGGACACCGCATCGCCTTTGGCGTAGAACTCCTGCAGCGTCTCGTTGATCTTCCCGGTCACTTCCTGATTGTAGGTTTCGCTGTTCTTCCCGAGCCCCGTCTTGAGCCCCTCCCACTCCTGCTTCAAAGCCTTGGCAGGATCCAGAGACTTCAGCGATGACTGCAACGTAGCCCGCAGGTTCTCGAGCGGCCTCCAGGTGGTCGTGGCGACGTGCCTTCCCTGGCTCTGCTCCGAGACGTTGTCCTCAAAGTACTTGGCCACTGCTTCAAGCGCAGCCAGGTCCCCGAGGTTCACCTTGATTCGCTGTACCGCCATTAGTATCTGATCTCCAACTCACCAAGCTCTGACTCTTCCCGGAGCTCCTTCAGGAGTACACGATTCCGGCGAATGAGATCTGAGACCGAGAAGGTGTCCTCGTCCTTGTCCAGGAGCAGGGAGATGATGAAAGGGAACATCTCGAGAAAGGCCCGCGCTCTCGCCCGGAGCTCGTCCTCGTCCAATCCCAACTCGTCCCGGAAGTACCGTCGCAGGATCGGGTCATTCAGGAACTCATCAACCTTGCTCATTCACGATTCCCTCTCTCACCGAGTCACTGAAACCACGAATGGCTTCGATCACCTGCCGATACATGTCAAAGCTGATCTCGCCGACGTCCTCACCGAACACTCTCCTGATCGCCTTCCGGACCTTCTTCTCCTCAGCGGGCACCTGCACCTGCGCCTCTCCATACGTCTGCTCGATTACCTTCATCGCACCAGATAATGCATCCACGCTCTTCTGCAGTGCCTTCTCTGCCTCTACCAGCTTAGGATGACGCTCCAGCCCCTGAGCCGCCTCGATCTCGGCCTCCAACCCAGGCTTCTCGCTCGCCACCTGCTTCACCTGCAAGAGGTAGTCCGTCACTTCCTGGGCCTCAGGCGGTAACGTCGCTGTCAGAATGTCCAGAGTCCGTCGGTCAACCTTCGCCATTACGCAACGTGCTCCACATAGTCCATCTCCAGAGTCGCCTCGTAGAGACCGATGTCCACCACCGGAGCAACTGCCACCCGGATCCACAGCGGCTTATACGCCTGATCGGCCTCGCCCACCTTCCCGATCGAAGGAATGCGAATCTCGTTCCCCCAAGAGATAGAGGACCAGATCCGCTCCGTCGGCTCAAGACTGCCCCAATAAAGCTTCACACCAAAGCCATTCGCTCCGCTCGTCACATCAGGACCAACAGAGACCGGCCGAATGACAATGTCGGAGTGCCACTTGCCGGCGTCATCATTCCTGAGAAACAACTGACGAATGTCGGGGGAGAGTAATCGACGATTGTGCCCCGAGACCAACGCCCGAGCATCAGTATTGTCCAGGTACGAGTCAACCTCTTGGGCTGTATACAGTTTCAGCATTACTTTCGCCTATTCCGGAGAGAAAACATGGGGGAGTCATTAGACCGAGAGCGAGTCGGGGGCAGGGCGCGGCTAGGAACCGGTCTACCTGACTGCTTGCGCTTCTCATTCTCCTCATATCTTACCCACTCCTTTGATGAGATCCTCTGACCCGTAACCGGAGGAGGGGCCTTCACCGGTCGCTTGTAGTCATGGTCCCCTGCCGGGATGTGAGAAATGTGAGCGACGAGACGAGCGGGCTGGTCCAGGGAACCGAACTTCAACTTGAACCCAACCAGCGCCAACATGAACGCATCTAGCCTGTGGTCACCGATCGAAGGACTCGAAGGACCGAACACCGGTTGGCCAGTCGCCGCCGACCGACGCAGGATCATATAAGACTTGAGCTGACGAAGCAGGACCATGTCGTGCTCCGAGATCGCCAGGTTCTGGTCCTCAAAGCGACGGACAGCGTTCTCGATCAGGAATGGCTTGGCAGGCTTCCGCTTCACTACCCCGTTCGTCGGATTCGCTACCTCGATACTTGAGCTGAAGTTGTAAGGGATCAAAGTGTCTCGGAGGTCAGCAATAGCCGGATGCTCATGCCCGCGGTCCAGAGCAAAGCGCTGCAACAACTCAATCTGTGTCGAGCCATACCCCTCATCCACGCAGACAACACCCGGCCTCCAGAACTTGATCATCTCGATCAACCTCGTCAGCGCATTCAGCTGCGTCCAAGTACTCTTCGGCACATTCACCGAGTCAATCGACTTGTACTCACCCGTCGCTGTATCCAGACCAACAACGAAGATCTCCGTCCCTGCCGAGCTGTTCCAGTCCACCCCGATGCCATAGATCCAGCCATCTTCCGGAATCTGCTCCGCGTAGATGTGACTCCGCATCGCCAAACGAATCAAGTCAGGCCGGAACACGCCAGAGTCAGGAGGAGAGAATACCGCCATGTACTCATGCAGGAACTCATCCTCCGTCTCGACGTCACCAAAGACCCCGTCCCGAACGTTGTCCCAGTCAGGCCGACACGAGGTCGGAAAGTGAAAGGACTTGAAGGTCGGCTTGTCCATGCACCACTCCCAGAAGAAGTCCTGCATCCCTGTCGGCGTAGAGAGCGCCCTCAAGATCGTGTTCTGGTTCGTCGCCAGAATCGCCATGATCGCTTTCCGGTCAGCCTCACCCAGATAGTTAGCCTCATCAAGAACCAACAGAGAAGCTGAGAAGGAACGAATGGAGACACCCGCGGCCGCAGTTCCAGTACCTGCTGTCACACAAGTGATCGTTGAGCCGTTATTGAACTGAACGATGTAGTACGGGCTGCTCCTGTACGCAGACATCGCCTGGGACAGCAACGGATTCCGATCGATGAAGCCCTTGATCGTCGCCATGATATTGTCCGCATGCGTCTGCCGCGGCGTAACAATCAGAACTCTTGTCGGCTCCTGATACGGCCCGCCCGTCTCCGGATCCAGAACCAGCGCTCTCGTCACAGGGTCCCGGGTGAAGAACGGCTGCACCATGCAAGCCCACAAGATGTAAGCAGAAACAGCAACCGACTTCCCGGTCCGACGCCCGCAACGGAACACCGACCTCTTCGAAGTGCAGTCCAACATCAGTCGCTGATAATAAAAGGGCTCTAGCGGCTGACCCGTATCCAGCTTGCAGTGCTTCCTGGCCCACTCAGACGGACTCTTGAGCAACAGCAAGTCCTCAGCCATCGGCGAATCAGGAGCGATCCGCAAGTGCTCCAATAGCTCAGGCTTCAAGTACTCTTTCGGAATTCCCCGACACGGTGCCACGAACTTGTTCTCGAGCGTCTGGCCGTTGCGGTCAAGAT
>Ga0208299_1000217_pt1 | contig 55327 bp, 59 predicted proteins | sample 15_taG_FD_184089 | JGI IMG/M metagenome (GOLD analysis project Ga0208299, IMG submission 184089) | Marine viral communities from the Subarctic Pacific Ocean - 15_ETSP_OMZ_AT15312 metaG (SPAdes) (version 2) | ecosystem: Environmental > Aquatic > Marine > Oceanic | place: Pacific Ocean | collected... | reverse complement strand
GCCACGGTCGATGACGATGACGTGGCGCGTACCCTCGGGCGGCTCGTAGTTGGTGACGCTGTCTGCCCGGACGTACTCGACGCCGTCGATGGTGATGGTGTTCTTGCTGCTCATTGCGCTACTCCTTCTGCGCTGTTGAAAGGGACCAGGGCGGCCACGGGGCGCTGAGACAGCGCGACCTGTTCGGGGGTCACCTGTCGTTCTCCAGGCCACGTCCGCACAGCAGGCAGCCCTGGGCGGCCACCAGGGCACGGCACTGCGGGCAGCCGTCAGCGTACTTCCCGGCGTTCCGCATCACGTACAGGTTGTCCCCGCCGGGGTCGCGTTCGGCCACGTACACGTCGCAGCCCACGCCCCGCAGCTCGCTGATGCGCCCGGTGTACTTCAGCCCGATGCGGGCCAGCTCGCTGGTGCGCACGCCAGCCGGGCCACGCTGCACCAGCATGCCCAGCATGCGGCGGCACTGCGTGCTCAGGCGCAGCGGTCGGGGGGCTGGCGTGCTGGTCGTCCCTGCCGGACCTGTGCGGTCCGCTGGCTGGTCCCCAGCTGGCTGGTCGGCTGCACCCTCCGCTGCAGGGCGGGCCGCCCTGGGCCGCCTGTAGGACGCGAGCGGACCCAGGGTGGTGCCGTCACCCTGGGCACCCTGCCGGGCCTGCCGCTCGTCCCAGGCCAGGGCGTGCTGCAGGCGCTCCTGCAGCTTGCCCAGGCGCAGCAGGTTGTCCAGGCCCAGGTACGTGCGGCGCTGGTCGTTCGCGCCACGCCAGAAGCGGGGGCCAGCAGCGTCGGCCTCGTAAGCGAACCGCAGCAGCAGTAGCAGGTGCTCGGGGGTGGTTTCACCCAGGGCTCGGGCGATGATGGCCCTGGCACCCACGCCCAGGCGGCAGGCTTCGGGCCGGTCCTGCCGGGCGCGCCACGCCTCCCACACTTGAGCCACAGCCTCGGGGGCTGGGCCGGTGCTGCCGGCGCTGCGCCCGCTGCGCCCCCATGCGCGGGGGCAGGCAGCCCTGGCCTCGGGGGTGGTGGGCTGGCGGCCCCACAGCTGGGCCAGGGTGGCCACCACACGGTCGCGGGGCGGTGCCGGCAAAGCCGGGTCGCGGGGGCGCTGCAGCTTGCCCCGCGTGGGCTGGTACTCGGCCACGTGCGGCAGCCACGCCCACACGCCGCTGGCGGTGGGGTACATGGCCAGCAGCCCAGCAGCCTCCAGGGCGTCCAACAGTTGGACAACGCTCACGCGGGTGGTGCCCAGGGCCGGGGCCAGCTGCGTGGTGTCCAGCTGGACCACTCCGTCGCGGTCGGCCTGGGCCATCAGCAGCAGGTGCAGCAGTCGCTGGTCGGCGGGCGCTGGCGGAAGGCTCCACCAGTTGGGTGGCAGGACGGTGGTGTGGTTCACGGGTGTGTGGTTCACGGGTGTGCCTCCATGAGGGTGTGCCTGCTGCACCAGGGAGGGAGTGTGCAGCAGGCACGGGGGTGCAGCCGGGGATGGCTGCGGGCGGGTGAGCAGCAGCTGTGCCGCTGCCCCGTTGTAGGGTAGCCGGCGGCCCGGCGCACCGGGCCGCCTGCAGGGCTAGAAGGGGATGCCGTCGTCGGCGGGCGCGCCCCCACCGTAGCCGCCGGTCGGCCCGGCGCTGCGCCCACCACCGCCCTGGGCCTTCTTCCTCGACCACTCGGTGTACCAGCCCTCGGCGGCGTTCACCACCGCCTCCATACCCTCGGTGACATCGCCACCGTAGGGCTTGAACCGCTCGATGTTCGGGCGGGTGCCGTCACCGCTGTGCTTCGGCTGCACGCTGATGTCAGCGATGACGGGCCGCTTGCTCAGCACGTCCCACGCCTCCTTCGGGTTCTCGGCGTTCCAGCTGCCGCGCTGCTGCAGGGCCACGGACACCTGCTGCAGCTTCCAGGCGGCGGTCTGCGTCAGCGTGAAGTTCGTCCACACCAGCCCGCCCACGTCCTGGCCGCCGTCGTTGTCGCCGACGACCACGTAGCAGGCGTCAATCTTGACGTTGTCGTTCTGCGACTTGCCGAACGTCATCCCGGCCAGCCACAGCAGCTTCTCGCCTGCGCGCACGTCCGGTCGGCGCGGGCCGCCCTTGTCCTCGTACCCCTCGGGGTTGACTTCGAATGCCATTGTTGTCCTCTCAGTGTGTGCGGGGGCAGCGCCCCCGCGTGTGGTGTGGTTCAGCTGTTCGCCGCAGCGCGACGACTCTTCTTCTTCGGCGGGGCGGTCGGGTCCGCAGCGGCCTTCCGGGGCGTGGGCTTGACACCCGGCTCGTGGGCGGCCATGCGCTCCAGCCAGGAGCCGATGTCGGGCACCTCCACGGCGTCCAGGCCGGGAAGCACCTTGCTCAGCACACTGGCGGGGCCTTCCAGCAGCACGCGGTGCTGCACCTGCAGCTCGTCGGTACCCTCCAGGGCCGCGTGCTCCCGGTACATGAAGCCCACCGCGCTGAAATAGCCAGCGATCTCGTTCGGCAGGCTCTTCCCCTGGAACATGGGCTGCACGTACCGGATGCCGCTGGCCTCGTCGGTGGCGGCGCTGGCGTGGGTGATGCCCACGACGTGGAAGGGGAGGTCGCGGAAGGCCCGCACTAGTCCGCGCATCTTGTCGGTCAGCGTGCCCCAATCCTGCAGGGTGAACGTGCCTGCCTGCGGGGTGCCCCGCTTGCCTGCCATGATCTCGTCCCGCAGCATGCGCTGCAGCTCGTTCAGGCTGTCGATGACGATGGACTGGCACCCGGCCTGCTCGGCCAGCTCGCCGCTGATGGCGGCGCGCAGGAAGTTACGCACGGTGGTCATGCCGCCGTTCGCCTCGTCGGCCTGCACCACCACGGCGTCGGGGTTCGACGCCCGGATGGTGGGCAGCCCGTTCGGCTCGGTCAGCAGGAAGCAGGGCTTCGGCGCGGTGCTGGCGCACCACGTCTTCCCGGCCCCGCTGTCACCGTACAGCAGCAGCTTGATGAGGATGCTAGAGGCAGGCATGTCGCCCACCTTCGTCCAGTTGAGGATGCTCATGGGGTGTCGTCCTTCTCGGGGGGGGTGTGGTGCACGGCCAGGGCCGCACTGTGGAGCCAGCGCAGTGGCTGGCGGGTATCGAAGGAGGACCGCGCCTCGGCGCTGTCCTCCAGGCAGGGGCCGGTGTACGGGCAGTGCCCGCCGGGCAGGCGGCACAGGGGCACGCGGGGCCAGTTCAATGCCACGCGCTCGTCGTGCTGCCAGGGCTGGCTGGCGGTGCCGGGCATGGCCCGCAGCCAGCTGCTGATGCGCACGGCGTCGGCGTACAGTTCCAGCTCGTACTCGCGCAGGCGCTCCGGGGTGAACTTGCCCCACCGGCGCACGTACAGGGCCGGGTCTACCGTCTCCAGCGCCAGCTGGACCATGGCCAGGGCGTCGGCCCGGTTGCGCATGCCCTGGGCCTGCACCTTCGCCGCCTTCGCGGCCTCCTTCGCGGCGGCGCGGGCAGCGCGGAAAGGCGCTCCCGCCTTGCCGCTGCCGGCTTCCTTCGCAGCCTGGGCGGCCCGGTCGTACTCGGCATCGGCACCCTGGAGCAGCTGCTCCAGGCGGTCGGCCTCCCGGCTGGCCAGGGCCTCGTTCAGCGGCTCGTCGGCCAGGGCCTGCCGCCAGCGCCAGCTGGGCACGCGCTGGTTCTTGGCCGTGCTCCAGCTGCCATCCTTCAGCCGGCGGGGGTCGCGGTGCGGCTGGCTGCTGGTCACGTCCCACAGCCAGCCGCCGGGCTGGGCACCGTCGTACAGGCCCAGGGCCTGGGTCACGTACCACAGGGCGCGCACGTAGCCGGGCAGCTGGGTGTCCAGCAGCAGGTCGGCGCTGAACCCCTCGGGGGTGCCGCTGGTCTTCACCTCCCAGGTGCGCAGGGTGCCGCTGCGGCGCTCCTGCACCACGGCGTCCAGCTTCACCAGCTGGTACCAGGGCAGCAGCACCAGCTGCACGGTGTCGGGCAGGTCGTGGCCGGTGGCCAGCCGCCAGCCGTCGTCGGTGGGCACGACAGGCACCTTGCTGCGGTACACCTGCCCGGTGGTGGGGCTGGTGATAGGCACGGCGAACGTGGGCTGCACGGCCAGCACGCGGTACTCGCTGGCCATGCTGGCGTCGTAGGTCTGCAGCCAGCCCTCCAGGGCGCGCTGCAGCCGCTCCAGCTCGGCATCCAGGCCACCGTCCTCCTCGTACACCTCGGGCGTCAGGGCCAGCTGGCGGGCCACCAGGGCGAACGCGCCCAGGCCGGTGCCGCCACAACTGGCACAGTCCTGCTGCTGGCCGTCCACGTACAGCCAGCCGTCGCCAGCACAGGCGGGGCAGCGGTGCAGGCCGCCCTGGGTGTACAACGCGCCGTCGTTGTCCCGGTAGAACTCCAAGATGCGCCCCATGGCCTCGTCGTAGGCCGCGCCGAAGCGCAGCGCCTTGCCGGGCAGGGACTGCAGCCCCACGCTACGGCTGAACCACCAGCGCCTGCCGCAGTGCGCGTCCTTCCGCTCGCTGTTGCTGATGACCATCGCGCTGGCGGGCAGCCCGTGCACAACGGACTCGTCGTAGCGGTCAGCCAGTGTGGCAGCTGCGCGAAAGCGCAGCTGCGGGCGGCCCTGCGGTCGGGGCATGGGGGGCTCCTGGGTGGTGTGTGCCCCGTTGTAGGCCACCAGCCCCGTAACCGCACACCGGCACCGTAACACCCGGACAGAATCTGTCCGGACAGAATCTGTCCGGGGTGCGTGGCAGCTGCATCCCACACGCAACTGCGCCCCGGCTGCCGTGTGGCTGCCGGGGCGCAGGGGGCTGCGGGGGCGGGGCGGGCTACGCCTTACGCAGGGTCACGCCCTCGTTGCGGTCCACGCTCACCAGCTGGTAGCCGGCACCTGCGGCGGCCTGGGCGTACACGCCGCCCTCGGTCCACTTGCGGTGGTTGGCGCTGGCCCGCAGCCAGCCCTTCCCCAGGCCGGCCTCGGTCAGCATGGCCTCGGTCACCACCACCTCGGCGGGGCTGTCGGCCAGCATGGCGTCCACCTTGCCCTGCACCTTCTTGCTGGGCGCGCGGGTGTAGCGGGCCTTGCTGGTGGCGTAGCCGCCGCTCTTGCGGGGCTTCGTGGCCTCTTCCACCGTGGCGTCCAGCTGCTCCAGCAGGGCGGCGGCGTCGGGCTCGGTGGCCGGGGCCTCCTCGGCGGGGTTCCGCGCCAGCTCGGCGTCCACGTTGTCGGCGTTCAGCGCCACCTGCTCCATGTTGTTCTCGCTCTCGTCGGCACGGATGACCTGGACCTTCTGGGCGTAGTTGCGCAGGTCGGCCACGTTGAACCGGGCCACCTTGCTGTACGCGTTGGTCGCCTTCAGGGCGGCAATCAGGTCGGTGCGGTTGATGACGTCGGTGGAGATGTTGAGAATGTTGGTCATGTTCTCGCCTGTGTGCTTGAGTTTTGCCTGCGGGGCGTTTCCCCCCTGGCCCACTCAATATGCCCCGGCTGTGGTTAGGCGGCAAGGAGAAATCGTCACTACCTGCAAAATAAACCGAAGGGTCCCCTACCTGTGCGCATCCTCGGAGCACCGCAGGGTGGCCTCCAGTTCCGCCAGCAGCTCCAGCGCGTGCTGCGGGCGCGGGGCAACGATGCCCAGCTCACTGAAGTAGGCCCGCGCCCTGGCCTGCCACTGGCTGCCGAACGGGGTCGGGTCCACCACGTCCACCACCAGGGGCTCGCCCTTGCCGGGGCTCAGGCGCATGACCCGGCCCACCCGCTGCACTGCCCGGCCCGCTGCCCGGCCTGTGCTGGCCACCACCAGGGCGTCCAGGGCGGGCACGTCCAGCCCCTCGTCGGCCAGCTGGGTGGCCACCAGCACCTGCAGCTGGCGCTGGCGCAGGTGCTGCAGCCGTTGACGGCGCAGCCCCTTGCCCACGTCGCTGGTGACGGCCATGGCCAGCACGCCCTGCGCCTGCAGCAAGCTGGCCAGCCGGTGCGCCTGGGCCACGCGGGGCACCAGCAGCAGCACCGTCCTGCCGTACTCGGCCAGCAGGGTGCACACGCGCAGCAGCAGCAGCTCGCGGTCGGGGTCGGCAGCCAGCAGGTTCGTGGCGATGGCCATGTTCGCCCGCCCGGTGCCGCCCTGGCTGCGGTAGGCCGTCTCGTCCAGGGTGGCCCCGCTGCGCACAGGCAGCAGGCGGGGCAGCATCAGCCAGCCGCCAGCCACCAGCTCGGCCATGGTCGTGGACCACAGCTCAGGCCCGATGACCAGCGGCAGCAGCACGTCCCAGCCGTCGTCACGCTTCGGTGTGGCTGTGACGCCCCACCTGTACCGGGCAGGGCAGCGCTCCAGCAAGCTGCGGAAGGTGCCTGCCGGGGCGTGGTGTGCCTCGTCCAGCAGGACGGCACCCGCGCTCTCCAGCAGCGTGGTGGCAGCTGCGCCAGCCCGCGTCAGAGTCTGCACGGTGGCCACGGCGAACTCGGGCTGCCCGTTCTCCACAGCCAGGGGCTTCCTCAGCGCGACCTTCGCCCCGCCGCTGATGCTGCGCACCCTGTACTCCCAACTGCGCAGCAGGCCCACCCACTGCTGCAGCAGGTCGTGCGTGTGCACCAGCACCAGGGTGGGCTCCCCGGTGCAGATGGCAGCAGACGCCCCGATGATGGTCTTGCCCGCACCGCACGGGGCCTTCACGTAGCCCTGCACGCCCATGACCAGGGCCTGCACGGCGGTGCGCTGGTAGTCGCGCAGCTCCACGTGCAGGTCGTCCATCGGCACACGCTGCGTGCTGCGGCTCACCACGTGGCTGACCCAGGCCAGGGGCACGTGGTGCTGGCGTGCCTGGGTCTGCAGCAGGGGCAGTGCCCCACGGGGCAGCAGCAGCTGCGGGCCTTCCCGGTTGAACAGCTGCACCAGGGGCGGCACCCGGTCGGGGTCGCGGCCCGACCGCTGCGCCTTGCTGCGCTCAGGGTTCGCCACCGTCAGGTGCTGCTGCAGGGCGTCCGTCATGCGGGCGGGCAGCTGCCGCGTGTCCAGCCGAAGCCTCGTACCGACTTCGACGGTGGCGGGCTGGCGGCTCATGGCAAGGGTAGATGACGGCGACTACTGGCCCCACACGTAGCACACAGGCGAGGCACGGTTTCAGCCGCTGCCAGCAGCCGCCGTCTGACATGTTGTAGCCGCACCAGGGCCGGGGCGCACACCCTACGCCACCAGGGCCAGCAGATGGCTGCGGTACGCCTTGCCCCGCACCACCCGCCAGCCGGGCCGCCTGCCGAACCGGCCTGCTGCGCACACGCTGGCGTCGGGGTGCCCGGCAGCCGCGCCCAGGCCGTGGGCCACGGCCAGCAGACGAGCACCCAGGGACGCGTGCCAGCGGCGCACCTCGGGCAGCCTGCACCACGTGGCCGGGCTGTGCCGGGGCGCGGCCAGCTCCACCCACACCTGCAGCCCGGTGGGGCCGGTGCGCACCACCGCCACGCGCTGGCCTACCTCGTGGTCAGCCAGGGCTGCGGCGGCCAGGGCGCTGCCCAGCGCTGGGCCGCAGCTGTCCAGGCCCTGCACGTCGTCCAAGTCCACCAGCATCCAGCGCTGCACCCTGGCCTCCCAGCGGTCCCGCCAGCTGGCGCGGCCCATGCACGACACGGACATCAGCCGGTCGGGCAGCAGGGCGCGACCCGGCAGGCCAGGGCCTGCCACCACGGCCACCTGGGCGCGGTCCGTGGCTGCTGGCCCTGCGCTGCGGCGCTCGGCCACAGCCAGGGCGTGGGCCGGGTCACCCGCCAGCCGGTGACCAGGGCTGCGGGCCAGCTGCCACCGGCTGGCCTTGTCCTGCCACGCTGCCAGGGTGGCACCGACGTGGGCTGTACAGCTGCTGCGGGTAGCCACCAGCCCACCCACGGGGCCGGTGCTGGGTGCAGCCCCCCGTGGGGGGGTGTTTGTTGTGGCGGCGCTGTGGTGGTGGGCACCCTGGGCGGGCAGGCGCTGCCCCTGGGCCGGGTGCAGCACCAGTTGCGAGGCCGTGGCCACCCAGGCCACGCGCCACCCGCAGGCCATGCACTGGCCGCCACCGTTGCCCCACAGCACCAGGGACGGGTGGCGGTCGCTATGGGCAGGGCAGCACACCGCCACCGTGCGCGGCCCCTGGGCGGCCTGCAGCCGTCCCAGGGCGGCGGGGCGGGGCAGCACCACCGTGCGGGCCTGCGGGCCAGCAGGGGCCGCCATGGCTCCGCAGGCGATGCGCAGGCCCATGGCCTGCCAGGGGTGAAGCAGCAGGTGCCTGCCGCCCCTGCGCTTGCCGGGCGGCAGCGGGCGCAGGCTGGCACCCAGGGACACCGCTTCAGCGGCGGTCACTTCCAGCCAGCCGACCAGCTGCTGGGCAGCCTTCCACGCCACACGGGCCGCCCAGCGAGTCATTCCCTGCAGGGTGCCCAGGTAGGCCGGGCACGTCTCCACGTACAGCACGCCGCAGGGCAGCACCTGGGCCGCCCTGTCGTGGGCTGCCCGCCAGCAGTGCAGCAGGGCTCGGGTGCCGCGCCCCACAGCGTCGTCGCGCTCGGCCAGCTGACGCAGGCCCTGCGTCACTGCCCACGTCGCAGCGCGGTCGCCCAGGCTGGACGTGGAGACGTCGCGGGGGTAGACTGCTGGTGCTCTCACCACCTGAACCCTGTGTGCTGGTGATTGCTGCGTGATGGGGCATCGCCCCACGCAGGCCCCGGCTGGCTCCTACCAGCCGGGTGCCCCATGTTGTAGCACGCCCAGGCGGTGCGGCGCACACGGCGGCGGCCTACAACGGGGCATCCCCTTGGAGGCTCCATGTTCCTGCTCAGCGAGGGCTGGCGCAGCCCGCACCAGATGCCGCCCGGTGAACGCCGCACGTTCTGGCTGGGCTGCGGGTGCGGGCTGCTGCTGGCAGTGCCTGCCCTGGGCCTGCTGCTGGCCGCTGCCCTGGGCCTGCTGCAGCTGCTGCAGTAGCTACGGCACCGGGGCGCAGTGCAGTAGCGCGCCCAGGTAGCCCTGGCCCATGGGCCAGGGCACGCCCAGGGCGGCGAGGTCACCTTCGCCCAGGCTGGCGGTCCCGCTGGTGGCCTTCCGGCCCGTCAGCTTCTGCGCGTGCCACCGCTGCCACACGGGACCGAGCGTGGCCCAGGGCAGCACGTACCCGGTGCGCGTGGGCTGGTGACCCAGGATGACGCAGGCCAGCCCGCCCAGGCCGTGCCACAGTTGCAGCTTCTGCGCCTGATGCGGGTGCAGCTGCTTCAGCGCCCACCGCCCGCTGTCGTTGTTCTTCGCCTCGGCCAGCACGGCCAGCGGGCCGCCTGCTGGGCGGCCCACGAGCATGCTGTAGTCGGGCGGCCCCTCGCTGGTCATCACGGCCAGCCACCGCCCTCCGGGCATGGCCTTCAGCAGCTTCACCGGGGGCGGGGTGCGCAGCACCACCGCCTGCCCGGCTCGCTCGTAGCGGGTGGCGTGCAGCTCCAGCAGCTGCTCCCACGCTGTGCCGCGCCCCGCGTGGCTCACCCGTCGTGCGTGGCTGGCGTGCCGTCGTGCGGCCAGGGCCGGATGCGCTGCAGCCGCAGCCCAGCCGGGTGCATCATCACCTGCCTGCGGGTCAGGTGGCACAGCAGCACGATGGCGCTCCAGGGCGGGCGGCGACGCGGGTCGCTCCCCGACTTCCACTGGCTCAGCGCCTGCGGGCGCGTGCCCAGCAGGGCGGCGAGGTCCTTGTTCCTCATGCCGGGGTTCTTCGTGTGCCACAGCTCGGCCAGCTCGCTGAACACAGCGTGCAGCGGCAGCTCGCCGTCGGGCGTCTGCAGGGTGCGCAGCAGCGCAGTGTCGCGGGTATCGATGGTAGGCATCGGGGTCTCCAGGGTTAGACAGTGCGCGCCAGCAGCCGGGCGACCCGGCGACGGGCGCTGAACGGGGCGCAGCCGCAGCGCTCGCGCAGCTCGGCCCCCTCGTAGCCGTGGGCACGCGCCAGCAGCGCGTCCCACTCGTCAGGTGTTGCCAGCTCGCGCAGCTCGCCCAGCAGCACGGTGGCCTCGGCGGCGGGCAGCTGCACGCGCAGGGCGTGCTCGCCGTCGTCGGGCAGGGGCTCCTCGTACAGCCGCCGGGCGCGAGCCTTGACCATCTCCTTCTTCGCGGCGCGGGCCTGCCACCACACCCAGGTGCTGGGCGCGCTGCGGGCGTTGTCGTACTTCGGCCACACGCGGACGATCCGCAGCAGCAGCTCGCTGTGCAGGTCCTCCACGTCAACGCCGGAGCCGTTGCCCAGCTTGCGGGCGGTGCCTTCGATCAGGGCGCTGTGCTGCAGAACCCACAGCCATGCCTGGGCGGTGGTGTCGGTGTCGGTGTCGGTCATGGTCTGTGCCTCCAGGGGGCGTGTGCTCGGTGTGGGGTGTGGGTCTAACCACGTTGCGGGTGCCACGCTACCGCGTGGCGGGTAGATTCTCACGGGGACACGGTGCGCAGGTGCACCCAGGGCACCAGCTCCAGGCTGGGCGGGTAGCCGTACACGTCGGCCCACAGGGCGCGCAGGCCACCGTACACGGCACCGCTGGGCGTGCATGGCCTGCGCGCCACCAGCAGGGTCCACAGGGCAGCCTGTACTGCACCACGGCCCAGGTGCTGGGCGTACAGCTGGCGCAGCCGTGGGTCCAGCGCCTGCCAGCGGGCTGCCCAGCTGCGCAGCTGGCCCAGCTGGGTGGCGGTCAGGCCGCCATGCCCAGCCAGCGCCATCCGGGCGTCCTCCACCAGCGCGCCCACGGGCAGGAAGCCGTCAGCCAGGGGCTGCAGCACGGCCAGGGCCTGCAGCACCTGGGCGCGCACCACGCGGGCGTCGGGCTCAGGGAAGGACACCGGCGGCCCCCTTCGCGTTGTCGCGTGCCATGGCGTCGTCCAGGTCCACGGCGCTGTCGCACAGCTGCTGCACAGCGTGGCCCAGGCTGCCACCGCCTATCGTCAGACCGAACACCCGCAGCCCGCGCTCGGCCTTCGCGTCGGCCAGCTGCGCCATGGTGCTGGCGCTGGCGCTGGCGTGGCCGTCCGTCACCAGAACGAGGTCGGCGCGCTCGTTGACCACGCCGTCCTGCAGGGCCAGGGCCGCCTGCAGGGGTGGGTCGAAGCTGGTGCCGCCGCTCGGGCGGCTGGTGGCCACGTGCAGGGCCACCTGGGCGCAGCCGCCCATGCGCAGTTCCTGCCCCTGCGCGATGGCGTGGCTGCCGTGCAGGCCATGCCTCCAGCCGCGACCCTGGGCGTCCAGGCTCACACAGTAGCGCAGGCCGCCATTGAAGCCGATGATGGTGCAGGCCCGGCGCTCGCGGCAGGCGTTGCCCAGGCAGGCCAGGGCCACGGCGCTGGCCCACAGGCTGCGGTCGCCGTCCATGCTGCCGCTCTCGTCCAGCAGCACCACCACGGGGCCGCGCCCCTTCGGGGTCTTGCCTTCCAGGGCGTACTGCTGCAGCCGGCGGTCGGCCAGCTTCGCCAGCTGCAGGCGGCGCAGGCGCGGGTGGCGCAGCAGGCCCAGCTCGGTGGGCAAGGCGCGGGGCAGGTCGCCGCCCATGGTCACGCCCACCAGGGTGGTGCAGCCCATGGGGTCGCGCTCCCGCTTGCCGGTGGCGGCCAGCCGCTGCAGGCGGCCCGCCAGCTTCATCACTGCCTGCAGCCGGGGGTCGGTGCCCACGCGCTCGGCCAGGGCCAGCCGGCCCGCGTCGTCCTGCTCGTGCTGGGCAGGGGGCGCGCCCAGGCCGGGCTCCAGGCCCTCCAGCGCCATGCGGGCCTGGGCCGCGCCTTCGGCGGCGGCACCCACGGCACGGCGCAGGGCGCGGCGCACAGCCCCCTCGGGGTCGGCCTTCGGGCCGCGCACCCGGCGGCCCTGGGCCTCCAGGGCATCCTGCTCGGCCTTCTTCTTCTGCTCGGCCAGCTGCTCGGGCAGCGCTGCGGCCACGCCACCCAGCAGCTGGGCGGTGGCCACGGCGCTCAGGTCGGGGTCGCCGTGCACCTGCTGCTGCAGGGCAGCATACTCGGGCAGCGCCTGCAACTGCTCGTGAGCCTGGGTCACCAGCTCGGTGCCGGGGGCGGGCTTGTCCAGGCGCTCGGTGCCCTGGGCGTCGTACAGGCTGGCGTACACCTCGCGGCCCAGGCAGTCGGCCAGGGCGTCCATGCGGCGGCGCTCGGCCTGCTCGTCGCGGCTGTCGTGGCACCGGCCCTGAAAAGCCACCTTCGTGCGGCACACGCTGCGGCGCAGGGCATCGCTGGCCTCGGTGCGGCTGGCGTACAGGTAGGCGGCCCACCGGCCCACGGCCATGGTGGCATCGGTGTGGCGGGTGGTGTGGAAGGCTGCGGGGCGTGCCATGGTGGCTCCTGTGTGCTGTGGGCACGTAACCACGTGCGGGGTACACTTGCAAGCGCTAATCGCAAACAGTGCAGCGGGCGGCCCAGGGGCGCACCCGCCGCAGCTGCTCAGCGGCGCAGGGCGCTGGTCAGGGCGGGGTTCTGCAGGGCCACGCGGCGGGCCAGTGCCTTCCGGTAGCCGGCCACCTGGGCGCGCAGGGCGCGCACGTCCTCGGCCTCCTCGGCGTCCACGTCCAGGTCGCGAATCTCACCCTCCTGGCCCAGCAGCTGCTGCATGGCCTTCTCCATAGCCTCGGTGGGGGCGTTCTCGCCCAGGCTGTCCAGCGTCTCGCGGGCGGCGTCGGCCACCTGCTGGGCCTTCGCCAGCGCAGGGGCGGCGCAGGCCAGCACCGTGGCGTGCACGGCGGGGCGCTGCTCGTGGCGGTGCCACACGCTGTCGCTCAGCACCTGCAGGTCCAGCTTCCGCGCCACCATGCGCCCGTTCAGCAGGGCGCGGGCCTGCACCAGCTTCACACTGGCGCGCAGCCGCCGGTCGCTCACCACCATGCCGTGCTCCTGGGCCAGCGCCTCGGCCACGTCCAGCAGGGCCTCCAGCACGGCAGGCGGCACCACCACCTGCCGGGCAGCCTGCTGCAGCTCGGCCACCTGAGCGGGGGCCAACTTCGCGGTCACCATGCTGGCCGGGTCGGCGCAGGTCATCAGGCGCAGGCGGTCGCTGCGGGTGGGCACGTATTCGGTCCAGTATCGCAGCTGGAACCGGTCGTACAACGCCTCCAGGCTGCTGTCCTCGGGGTACTCGTTGCTGGCACCCACGCACACCTGCAGCGGGCACTGCATGCGGCTGGTACCGTTGTCGTACTCGCGCTCGTTCAGCATGGTCAGCAGGGCGTTCAGCACGCCGCTGTTCGCCTTGAACACCTCGTCCAGAAACGCAGTCGTGGCGGTGGGCATGTAGCCCTGCACAGCGCGCTCGTACCGGCCTGCGTCCAGGGCGCTCAGGTCGTAGGGGCCAAACACCTCTTCCGGGGCGCTGAACGCCGTCAGCAGGCGCTGGAAGTAGCTGCCGCCCAGGGCGTCAGCAAACACCTGGGTCAGCAGGCTCTTCGCGGTACCAGGGGGTCCCAGCAGCAGCAGGTGGGTGCGGGCCATGGTGGCCTGCAGCAGCCCGTCAATCTCGGCGTCACGGCCCACGAAGGCGGCCTTCAGCTCGGTGCGCAGCTGCTGCAGCTGGCTGTGGGCGGCGGGGAGGGTCGGCTTGTTCTCGGTCATGTCAGCTCCTGTGTGCTGCGGCCACGTAACCACGCGCGGGGTACACGCGCAACACCTTTCTTCCGATGGACGCACGGTTGCGCCTGCAGGGACCACACGCAGCACGGCCCGCCATGCTGGGCATGGCGGGCCGTGGGTGGTGCGGGGCGCGGGGCTACGCTGCGGCGCTGCCCTCCCGCGCCACCGCCACCTGCTCCACCAGCCCGGCGGTCTCGTCGGGCATGTCGCCGTCGCACAGCGCCATCCACAGGGTCTGCAACTGGCTGACAGGCATGGCGGCCAGGGCCTCCCGCAGCGCCTGGGCCGGGGGCATGGCCGGCACCACGGTGGTGCTGCGCGCCTCCGCGTCCGCGTCGTTCTCCTCGATGACCTGCTCGGCCAGGGCCTCCATGTCTGCCACGTCGTCCTGCAGGTCCTCCAGGCTCACGCTCAGGGCCTGGGCGTACAGCTCGGCGCGGCTGCGCAGGCTGGCGAACCGGGCCAGCACGTGGGCCTGGGTGTCGCTGCGCACCCGGTGGGCCATGTCGCGCCAGCCCTCAATCTGCTGCTGCAGCTCGCCCAGCTCGTTGCGCAGCTGCTCGTCGGCGGCCTGCCGCATGGGCTGCTCCCAGCCCTGGCCGGGGGCCACGTTCGCCACGTGCAACTGGAAGCTCTCCAGCCCGTGCAGGGCAGCCTGGGCCTCGGCCAGCGGCTGGGCCGTGGTGTGGGGCACCACGTACATACCACGTCGCAGCGTGAAACTGCTGCTCTTGGCCATGGCCGGCATCACCAGCAGGTCGCGCACGTCGTTGCCGTCCATGTAGGTCTGCCGCTTCAGCACTGCGGTGCGCAGCTTGCTGGCGTACTCGGTGGCACCCAGGCCGCCGGGCAACCAGCCCTTCGCCGCCTTGTCCCACACCAGGGTGTCCACGGGCAGCTTCGCCACCTTGCGGCTGCCCTGCTTCTGCAGCTTCAGCAGGTTCACCACCACAGTGGCGTCGTCCTCGTGGGCCACGGCGGCCTCCATCACGCGGCGCTTGCCTTCCCGCACGCTGTACTCGCGGGCCGCCCGGTGCAGGGCCTGCACGGGGTCGATGTCGCCGACGGTGTCGGGGTCCATGCCGGCGGCAGCCACGCGGGTGCGCAGGTCGTCGGGGGTGATGCGGGTGCCGTTGAAGGCCCACCACACCATGCTGGCCATACCTCCCGTCACGGGGGTCATGGTGGTGTCGTCGGTGCTGCGCATGGGGCTGGTGTTGTCGGTGGTCATGTCTGCGTCCTGTGTGCCGGGCGGCTGGGTTGCCGTCTCGCCAGAGCACCTAACCACAGGGCGCGTACATGCGCAACACTAATCGCAAACTAATGCAGGCCGGGGCCAGCGGGTGTCCTGTGGGCGCGGGTTTATGGACAGCCGAGCCAGCTCGTCGTGGTCGGTCACCACGCGCTGCAGCGCGGGGTGCGCGGGGTACCTGCGGCGCAGCAGCTGGGCCAGGGTGCAGGCATCCCCGCCCAGGTGCACCAGCTGCGGACCACCCTCGCTCAGCACCCAGCTGGCCAGCTGTGGCACCAGCTCGTCAACCCAGCACCTGTTCGCCACGCTGATGCCGTCAACCCAGGACCAGTCGGCGGCCTGCTCGGGGGTGACGAACGCCACCCGCGCCACCCGGTGCCGGCCACCACTGGCGGCCAGTACGCGCTGCTCGGCCACCAGCTTCGCGGCGGCGTAGACGCCCGCCACCCCCTGCCCGTGCAGCAGGGGCAGGACGTAGTCAGTGCTCACATAATGCACCACGGCGGCGCTGCGGCTGGCTGCGCGCAGGGTGGCCTCCACCGTGCCCACGGTGTCGCGCACACAGCCAGCCGGGTCCAGCTGGGCACCGGGCACGTCGGTCCAGCTGGCCAGGGCCAGCACGCGGTCCTTCCACCCGGTGGTCCGGTGCACAGCTGCAGGCTGGGTCCAGTCCAGCAGCTCGCGGGGCGGGGCTTCGACCACGTGTCCCTGCTGGCGCAGGTGGCGCACCACGTGGGTGCCCAGGCGGCCATGGCCACCGCTGACAGCGATGCGCATGGGCTCAGCTGCCAGCGTTGACGAGGGCTACGGTGCCGCCTGCCACCAGGGCCACCACCAGGGCCACCTCGGCGCGGCCCAGCCAGCGCTGGGTGCGCGGCTGCTGCAGCCAGGGCGGCTCCTGTTGCTCCAGTGCCAGTTCGCCCTGGGTGGCCAGCAGCTCCTGCTGCAGCCGAGCGCGCTCGGCCTCCAGGGCGGTCACCTCCAGGGCGTACAGGGCGGTCGCCTCGGCGGCGTACACCTCGGTCGCCAGGAAGTAGGCCACGGTCGTGGTGGGCACTGCCACCGCACCGCAGGCCAGGGTGCCGTCCAGGGCCAGCAGCTCAGGGGGCACGGCTGCACCGGCGCGCAGGGGGACAGCCTGCTCGCACTGGCTGTCCAGTGGTTCTGTCTCTACTGGCGCGGGCGGCAGCTGCGGCGGGCCTGCCTGCGCAGGCCCCACCGCCAGCAGCAGCGGCAGCAGCAGGATCACGGGTGCCTCCCGTTCAGCAGGTCGGCCACCGCGCCCTCGGGGTCGTCGTCGGCCAGGGCCTCCACCACCTCCACGTGCCCAGCCGCAGCAGCGGCCTCCAGCACGCTCCTGCTGCTCTCCAGCACCTCCGGGGGCACAGGGGCGGGCGGTGGCGGCTGCGGGGCAGCAGGGGCCTGCTGTGATCCGCGCAGGGCTTGCCACAGGGCCAGCCCACCACCGCCCGCCAGCAGGCCAGCCAGGGCACCCAGCAGGGCCAGCAGCCAGTCGGGCACTACTCGGCCCCGCCAGCCCCAATCGCGGGGGCCTCGGTGACGACGGTCATGGCGGCCTCGGCGGTCTTGCCGTCCACGTAGCCCTGGCCGAACAGGTACCCGACGATCACCGTGACGGACGCGGCCACGGCCAGCTCCCAGGTCAGCTCTCCGGTCAGCAACTGCATGACGATGGGGAGAATGGCACCCACCAGGGCGAACCAGAACTTGCGGGACTTCAGCTTGTCGAGGATGGTCATCGCATCACTTCCTTCAGGTGGAGCGGGGCGGCCACCGTATCACGCTCATTGGCGTGGCGGGGCGCTTCGGCGCGCAGGCACGGCGGCGGGGTGGCTGTATAGAGCAGGGCAGCGTGCTCGCCAGCGTGGCCGGTGGTGATGTCCGGACATTCGGCAGGGCACCCAGGCAGCGGGGTCAGCACAGCCCGCAGCGCCCGCAGCGTGGGGTCGGGGCACCGTTCGCCACGGGCGACCGCAGCGAGCAACAGGCTGGCGGGGGTCGGGGCGGCTGCCATTATTGTGCTCCTGCAAAGTGGAGAATGAGCGTCATCACCCCCCCCACGGCTGTGCTCAGAATGCCTACCACAGCCAGCACCACAGGCTGGGTCAACACCTGCCTCGTGGTCAGTGACCGGGCCTGCCGGCTCTTTGCGCTCAGCAGCTCGGCCTCGCCCCTGGCCTTCTCGCCAGCTGCGAGCTGGGCCAGCACGCTGTCGTCCAGGCTGCGGAGCAGGTGGAGCACTGCACCGTCCTGCCGGGCGCGTGCCAGCAGGTAGGCCCGGAAAGCGTCGTCACTGCTGAGCAGCTGCACCCGCTCCTCCAGGCCATCCACGTGCGCCTGGACCACAGCGCAGGGCTCGGGCAGGGCTGCATGCAGGGCTCGCATGGCCACGCGCACGTCGGCGGTGGTAGGCATCGGCAGGGGCGGGATCACTAGTCACCGCCGCCGTTACCGCTGCCGATGCCGCCGGTGGTGCCTCCACCCACGGACGTGGCACCACTCAGCTCCACGGCGTCGTTCCACACGCGCAGGCCCAGCTCGCCACGTGCGGGCCTGTACACCAGCCTCCGCACGGTGGCCACGGTGTCGTCCCAGCCGAACTCGGCGTCGTCAAGTGCCACATTGTCTCCCAGCACCAGCTGCACCACCAGCCCAGGGCTCACGTCGTAGGCCACGTCGTGGGCGGGCATGGTGCGGTGCGCCACCAGCCAGTCCATCACCAGCTCGGCCACCTGGGCGTCGGTGATGTACAGGGATTCGATGGTGTCGGCGTGGCGCTCTCCGGTCACCCGGCGGCTCAGCTCGCACAGGGCGCTGTTCGCAGGGGTGCGCTCGGCGTAGCCCAGGAACTCGTCGTCCAGAGGCTGATAGTTGTACTGGATGCTGAACGTGTTGAAGCAGTCCGTCTTCGGCAGCTCGGCCACGCTGGTGGCGCGGTCCAGCACGGGGTGCTGGTCGGCCACCAGTCGAAAGGCGGGCAGCCCGGCCTTCCGGTCGGTGTAGACGGGGGCGTACCCGCCACCGGCCCACACCATGGACAGCATCGGGAAGGACTCTAGCAGCGAGCCCTCGATGAACTCCAGGGCCTTCACGTTGCCGCTGCCGCTGGCGTTCGCGCAGCACCGGCCCAGCAGGTACCCTGACCGGGCCTCGGCCCTGCCGAACAGCAGGGCGTTCGCACCGGGCACGCCCAGGGTGGTGTGCTGCTCCACCAGCCGGCGCACCACCTGCACGGGGTTGCCGCTGGTGGGGCCGCCGCTCAGCTCGACGTACACCTTCTCGCCACCTTCGCCGTCGAAGGTGCCGGTGCCGCCGTTGAACTGGACGGCGGTGTAGGGTGCGCCCAGCCGGTCCACCCCGTGGAGCACGGACCACGGGAAGATGGGGCTCACGTCTGAGTACGCCACGCCGTCCACGTACACCGTGTCCACGTCCAGGTGGCCGTGGCACACCACCACCTCCGGGGCGGTGGGGTGGTTGTCCACGAACCAGCCTTGGATGCCCCCGAAGCTGGGCATCACCACGGCCAATACCTGTCCCACGCTGGCGTTGATGATGTTGGTGAACCGGTCGCTGGTGAGCGTGTACGGTGGCAGGTGCAGGTCCACCGACCCCTTCGGGTCGGCCACGGTGCAGCTGACCAGCTGGGTCACGGCGCTGTACTTCACGTCCGTCAGGTCGCCGCGCATCAGCACCAGCCGGTCGTCGTAGTCCCCGCCATCCACCTGCAGCGACACCTCGGCCACGCCTGCCAGCACGCGGGCCTGCCGCACCAGGGCGGCAGCATCCACCAGGGCGTTCGGCAGGCGCAGGCTGAGCGTCTTCGCTACGCTGTTGGCCTCGCCCGGCTCGTACTCCCAGGCCACCTCGGCGCTGTTGGCCAGCACCCCCTGGAAGTTGACCTTCTTCCCCGTGAACGAGCTGGTGGTGCTGCACTTCTTCGTCGCCAGATGCAGCTCGTAGTCGGCCCCGAACACCAGCTGCACGCACAGGATGGCTTCGCTCAGGTCGGGGTCGCGCTCCAGCTGCCGTCGCCACGCATCGTTAAGCAGGGTGTGGCCACCACGCTGGCCATGACGCCAGTGCGTCATGGCCGGGTGCAGCTGGTACTCGTTGCGGACGGCGGCCACGGACTAAACCTCCTGCTCGAACGTGACCTTCAGGTCGCCCATGCGCTCCCAGCGTGAGCGGTCGCCGTTCCACTGCCAGCCAGCGTTCGCCATGTCGGTGCCGCCCATGAACCGGCTGTACAGGCCGCGCAGGTTCTGCTGCTGGTCGTCGGTGCAGACCACCACCGGCTCCTGGCTGTAGCGGCCCAGGGCCTTGACCATACTGCGGAACGCCACACGCCAGCGGCTCACGTCGCCCTTGCTGGTGCCGCTCCACGTGCGCCTGGGTGCCCCGGCCTCGTACCCGACGCGCACCCCGCTGGCCATGGTCTGCAGGTCGATGTTCCCCTCCTCGTCGTCCTTCACGGACTCCCAGGCCAGGGGCACCAGCACGGGCAGCGTCAGCCCTGCCTGCAGCCTGCCGAGCTGCCAGTAGCCCTCGGGCGGCTCGCCCTGCACGTCAGCGCCAGGGATGCTGACCCGCACGTACCGGGGGAAGGCCCCGTCCACGAGCCCGCCCGCAGTGATGACGCGCACCCCCTCGGGCCAGTCATCGAACGCGTGCAGGTGCTGGGTGCCCCACACGTCCAGGGTGGCCCCGGCGGTGATGCCGTAGCTCGCCAGCGACCCAGCAAGACTGAGCCCGGTCAGGTGCACCCAGCTGCCCGCGTTGCCCGCGATGCGCAGGATGCCGGGGTTCGCCACCGCGCCCGGCTGTGCCCGCAGGTAGTGCCCGGTCAGCTCGCCGTCCTGCCAGGGGCCGCCGCTCACCTGCACGTGCGTGGGCGCAGCGGTGGCCTGCACGCCTACGCTGTAGCGCAGGCCGTCCACCCGCAGGTAGACGGGGTCGGCGATGTTCTGGCTGTCGCTGTACTCCAGGTCCAAGTACCTGCTGTTCGTGCTGATGCCGGCGCAGCCAGCGTGGACGAACCGCGCATTCTGGTCGGACCGCACCAGGGTGGCGTCCAGCACGCTCGTCTGGGTGGTGCTGGTGGTGCTGTGCCACTGGCTGGCAGGGCTGGCACCCAGCATCTGCCCAGCCCCGTACTCGTACCGCACGGGGCTGTCGTACAGGTCGCCCTTGAAGCCGCCCGCACCGCCCCACAGCACGTCGTGCCCAGCGCCCACGCGCTGCACGTGGGGGATGCAGTCGAAGCCGCGCAGGGTGCCAGGGTTGGTGAACCCCACCTGGGCCAGCGCGTCCTCCCTGCTGTACAGCCACTCGCGCCACTGCATGCTGCTGCTGGTGACGGGGGTGCTCTGGTGGCCGAACTCCACCAGCTCATAGGCGGTGGCCAGCGGTGCCCCGCCGGTGATGGTCAGCAGGCCGGTGTTCACCATGGTGTAGTCGCCAGCCTTGCCGACGCCGATGTCTACGAACAGCTGCGGCGCACCGGGGATCTCCAGGGCGTGGCTGTGCGCCATGCCCACACGGAAGTCGTACCAGTCACCGCTGGTGATGCCAGCCAGGGCACCGGGGTCGCTGACGAACAGCGTCAGCTGGGCGGCGCAGTCGTACACGGCGAAGCTGCCGTCGTTGCCGTCGATGTGGACACCCAGGTCCAGGGTCAGGCCAGCGCTGCGCACGCTCTCGGACTGCACGTGCATGCCCCACCGGGGGCTGCCGAGGCCCACCTGGGTCCAGCTGGTGGGGTACGGGGTGCCGGGCACCGTGCCGGGCAGGGCGCGGGTGCTCCAGCAGATGGAGCCGTTGTCAGCCACCGTGGTCAGCAGCCCAGCCAGGGCCTGCGACACAGCGTACCCGTCGGTGTCCGTCGGGTCCACTTGGATGGTCTGCGCCTCGGGGGTCCACGTGCGGGTGGGCGTGCCACCGCCCGACCGGCCCCACGGCATGAACGCGCTGGTGGCCGCGCCACCGGGGTCGATGCTGCCCAGGGCGGCGTTCCAGCTGTACCGGACGAGGCTGCCGGTCATGTCGAAATGCGTGGGCAGGGGCCGCCGCACGGGCCTGCGGCTGGCCCCGCCGATGTAGTGCATGGCGGGCGTCTGCCATGCGGCGGTGCTGGTGCCGGTCTGCCGGTCCACGGCACCACCCACCAGCGCCAGCCGGTCGCCCACCCAGGCCAGGGTGCAGCCCTTCGGGTGCATGCGGGCCGCGCCAGCGTAGCCCAGCCAGTCGGTGCCGCCCCACTTCGCCCAGCGGTTCACGCGGGGGTCCTCGTTGCTGGGCCAGCCGCGCTCCACCCGGTCAGCCGGGATGATGAAGCTGGCCGAGGACCAGTAGTCCAGGCCAGTGGCAGCGCCATGGTGGTCGCTGCGGAACACCAGCACGAAGCACCGCCCGGCCCCACCGGCGCACATCACGTTGACCACGTCGGTGTCGGAGGCTGCGAAGGTGGCCGACAGGGTGGCGTCGATGGTGTCCCAGGTGCCGTCGCGGGTGGCCAGCTGGAAGTCGAGGTGGGCCATGGTGCTGCGGGTGCGCACCCGCATGAAGGTGCCGCTGCTGTCCACAGCGCACAGGTCCCAGGTCTCGTACTTCCCGTTCGCATCAGCGTTCGCGCCAGTGTCGTCGGTGCCGTCGCCGTCCTCGGCACCGGGCACCAGCTGCCACGTGGCAGCCCGGTCGGTGCTGGTGGCGCTGACCAGCCCAGAGTTCGTCACGCTGTCGTTCCACAGCTCCATGCGCATCCAGTCGCCGCTGGCGGCCACCTTGAATCGGCGCAACACCTGCGGCGCACCGTACAGGTCGGTGACCACGCGCTCCTTCACCAGATCCCAGGTCTGCCCGCCGTCCGTGCTGCCGAGGATGTCGATGTCCAGCTCGTTGGGCACGGTGGTGTCGGGGGCGTAGCTGTACGCCCAGCGCATCGCGCCGTCAGGCAGCTCCCAGATGGTGCTGTACCCGGCGCTGAGGTCGGGGCCACGCGTGGGCTTGAGCGTCAGGGTCTGCAGCGGCCCCCACGCCTTCGGGTCGGCGTTGCCGGCGCTGCGGTATACCCACTGCAGGTCGGTGGTGCCGGTGGGGTGGTACCCCGCCACGATGCGGTTGAACGCCCTGCTGTGACAGACGGCGTAACAGCTGCCCAGCACGGCGCTGCCGCCGAACGGGGTGTGCACGTCGTGGACCCAGCGCATGTCGTCCATTCCGCGCCACTGGTCGGGCTGGTCGGGCTCGTACTGGTAGGCCCACTCGGCGCTGCTCCACAGGCTGCCGGTCTTCTGCACACGCAGGGCCAGGGGCGCGGGCGTCTGCTGGGCCACGCCTGGGTCGGTGTCCCACACGCCGCTCACGTAGGGCACCAGATCGCCCTCGTTGCCGAGGTCCGCGTAGGCTACTGCCAGGAAGGCCCCTTCCTCCTCGGGCTTCTGGTTGAACGCTGCCCGGCCACCGCCCAGCTGGGCGTCTTGGAACAGCAGGAAGCTGCGGGGCTCGCTGCGCCCAGGGGCACGCGAGGACCACACCACCTCGGCCACCATGCCCTGGCAGCGGGCCAGGGTGGCACCGGAGTGAACGACCGATGCGACGTGTCCCTGTGAGCGTGCGGCCATCCCGGCTCCTATGCGGCGCTGTAGCCGGTGCTGATGTTGTCGAGGTCGGTGGCGGCCCAGCCGACTCCGCCGGGCTTATCGGGTGCCACGGCCCAGGCCAGCGAGCCGCCTGGGTTCATGGACATCGTAGTCCCGGTGACCACGCTGGCACCCAGGTTGAGCTGGGCCTGCCCGTCATCCAGGCTGCCGTCGCCGTTGCCGTTGCACCAGACCTGCACGGCGTGCACCTCGGGGGCCAGCCACGCAGCGTTAACCGCGCTCCGGTTGTCCAGGTTCACGCTGAACACGCTGGAAGCGGTGGTCTGCATCTCCAGACCGTCGTTCGCATCGACCACACGCGACCACGTGCTGCCGGCGGGGTTCGGGGTCCACGCCCCGTTGATGTCGTCAGCGTTCGGGCGCAGGCCCTGCACCCAGGTGGCCACGGTGGCTTCTGGCAGGCTGTCATGCACCACCGTGTGGTCGTGGAACATGGTGCCGGTGGTGGCCCCGGCCCAGCGCAGGCCGGTGACCGTGGCCAGGGTGGTGAGCGCTGCGGTGCCGCTCACGCGCAGTTGGCCGTCCATGTACAGCTTGCAGTGCGCCACGCTGGCCACGTCTTGGAAGGTGACCGCCAGCCGGTGCCACTGGTTCGCAGCCAGCCGTGCAGCGCTGGTGCCCACGGTGGTGCCTGCGTGCAGCAGGGCCAGCCTGCTGGTGGCCCCCGCGTCCACCGACTTCACCTCGGCCACGGTGTCGCCGTTGTCGTCCAGCAGCTTCAGCACGGTGCCGTCTGTCACGTAGACACCCGTGCCTCGCACCATAGTGTTGACGCAGCAGTTGCTGGGCGCGGAGAACACCTGGGCAGCTTCCATCCAGGCGCTGTTCGTGGGCAGTGCAAGGCTGCGCTCGCCGCCACCGTATCCGTCCGGGTGCTGGGCGAACGTGCCTCCCTCCCGTGGGTCGGGCGTGCCAGCAGCCGTCCAGCCGCTGTTCTGGTAGTCCGGCAGGGGTGCAGCAAGCTCCCACCCACACGCGAAGACGACAGCCATAGCTACTCCCTGCTCATTTCTGGTAGTTCCCGCGCTGGAATCCTGGGTGCACGCCAGCCTGGACCGTGGCCTTACGCGCCCGGCGCTCCAGCTGCGGGGCCTTGCCCCGCGTGCCTGCACGGTACAGCACACTGTCCAGCACCTGCCCGTCAGCCTCCAGGGTGACGCTCCAGCTGCCGCCCTGGGCACCGCCCTGGGCACCGGGGCCTGCCCCGGTCATGGCGTCTGCGGCCTGCAGCATGGCCACGCCCACGGCGTCCAGGCCGGGGATGCTCATGCTGGCGGGCCGCACGGTGGACCCAGCCAGCGCGCCAGCCAGCCCGCCCTGCACGGCGTCCAGGGCCTGCCGCAGCAGCTCCATGGGGTCCTGGGCCGCGATGATGCTGTCGCCCGGCGCGAAGCGGGCCGTCATGCCACCTGCGCCAGCCAGCACGGCACCGGGGGTGTCCCCGAACGACTCGGTCTTCTTGGCACCCAGGGACACGATCTCAGCGATGACATCCTTGAAGAACTGCACCAGCTTCTGCAGGCCCACCCAGATGGCATCAGCGATGGCTGCACCCATTTCCACCAGGGCACCGGCCAGGGCCAGCGGCAGCTCGATGGCCAGGGCCTTCGTCAGCGCGGGGATGGACAGCAGCAGGGCAGGGATCAGCTCCGTGACCAGGGCCACAATCAGGGTCGGCAGCAGGTCCATCAGCGCGCCCATGATGGCGGGCAGGGCGTTAGCGATGCCCAGGATGACCGCCGGGATGAGGTCGATGACGGCGCTGATGATCTTCGGCACCATGCTGACAACGGCTGTCAGCAGCACGGGCAGCATCTCCACCAGGGCCACCACCACGTCGGTGACAGCCAGCAGCAGCGCCTCAACGAGCACAGGCAGCTGGGCCACCAGTTCCTGCACCGTGGACAGCACCAGCGACAGCAGCATCTGCACCAGCTCGGGCAGCATCCCCACCAGGGCGGGGACCAGCTTGCCCACCACCTCGGTGATGACGGTGCCCACCAGCGACAGCACGCCGTCCAGCAGGGCCATGGTGATGGTCGGCAGCTGCTCGATGAGCACCTGCAGCAGCACCGGGATGGCTTCCACCAGCGCGCCCACCACGGTCTGGACGCTGGCCACCACGGCGGTGATGATGGTGGGCAGCTGCTCCAGCAGCTTCTCCACGATGCCGGGGATGGCAGCCAGCACGCGCACCACGGCCTCGTCCACGCCAGCCACCAGCACAGGGATGGCCTCGGTCAGCGCGTCGATGACGACAGGGAGCTGCGCCACCAGGGCGTCCACCAGAGCGGGCAGCTGTGCCACCAGGGTGGCCACCAGGGCAGGCAGCGCCTCCGCGACAGCGCCCACCAGGGTGGGCACCGATGCCACCAGCGAGGACACGATCTGCGGGATGGCGGCCAGCAGGCTGGCCAGGGCAGCAGGCACAGCTGCGGCCAGCTCGGTGACGAACACCGGCGCGGCGGCCACGAACGTGTCCACCATGGCCAGCACCCCGCCCAGCAGCTCGTCCACGAACGCCTGGGCACCCTCCTCGGCGGTGGCGGGCAGGTCGGCCATGGCTTTGTCGTACTGCTGCTGGTCGATCTCGCCGCTGGCCAGCTCCTCCTGCAGCTCGGCGGCCTTCTGCAGCTGGTCGTTCACGTCGCTGACGGCATCGAACAGGCTGAAGCTGAAGCCGGTGATGCCGACCAGCAGGCCACCGATACCAGACACAACGCCCTTCATGGCGTCCGCTACCTTGCGCCCCACGGCCAGGGCGGTGTCGCCCACCTTGCGCAGCGCGGCACCCAGCCGCCCGCTATTGTCCTCTCCGTCGTCAGCGGCGTCTCCCGTGGCCTGGGTGATGGCCTCACCGTAGTGCGCCATGATGGCGGCGCGCTCCTCCACCATGCTGGTGTCCAGTTCGGCCAGCAGGGCGTCCCGCTCGCGGGTCAGGCGCACCACCTCGGCATTCTCGTCGCTGGTGGTGTCCGTCACGCGGTCGCTCAGGGTCTTGCGCGCCCTGGCCCGCCGGGCGTCGAAGACGGCGTTGATGGCCGCCACGTCCTCGGCCCCCGCGCCCTCGGCTGCCTCCAGTGCGGCCAGCCGGTCCAGCTCGATGCCCTCCAGGGTGTTAGCCCCGGCCCTGGCCTCCTCGGCCAGCAGGGCGTTCACCTGGGCGGCCCGCTGCTTCGCGGCGGCCAGCTCCTCCTGCGCCCGCTGGTCGGCCAGCTGCTTCTGGTGCGTGTTCCACAGCAGGGCCTCAGCCTGGGCCTGCTCCCGGTCCAGCTCCAGGGTGTCCTCGCCCAGCTTCTCGCGGGCAGCCCGCTCGGTGTTGAACGTGGCCTGCAGGGCGTCCAGGCGCTTCTCGTAGCTGGCGGCTGCGGCCTGCTCGTCGGTCATGTACAGGGCGGCGTGCGTGTCCTGCAGGCCCTCCACCACGCCTGCGCGCTTCTCCAGGGCCTTCTGCAGCTCGCGCTCGGCCTTCTCCCGCTCGCGGGCGGCGGCGGCGGCGCGCTTGTCGGCTTCACCGGTGCGGTCCGCCGCCTTCGCCAGCACCGTCTCCTTCCGCGTCAGTTCCTGCAGGGCCTTCTTCCGGCCTGCCACCAGCCCGTCCTCAACGGCTTCCAGCCCTTCCAGCGTCTCGGCCAGCATGGTCTGCTTCGCCCGCACGGCATCGATGGTGTCACCGTATCCAGACAGCTGCTCGTTGAAGAACAGGGTCGCCGACCCAGACCCCTCGGTCATGCCGCTGTAGCGGTCCATCTGCTCGGTCAGGGCCTCCAGCTCCTCCCGCACCTTCCCCTGCTCCACTCGGCTGTTGTGCTCGGCCTGCTCCAGCCCCTTGGTCGCGTCGGTTGCCAGGGTGGTGGACTCCCACTGCAGCTCCAGCGCGGTGGCGTGGTCCAGCACCACCTGCTGGCCGTTCAGCATCACCTCGAACAGCTCGCCGCTGGCCAGCCCGGCGGCCACCTGCTCGGCGTCCAAGTCCTGCAGGGCGGTCAGCTGCCGCTCCAGGGCAGCGGTCAGCTGGTCGTCGGCCTCCAGCTCGGCCATGATGCTGCCCAGGCGCAGGGCCATGCCCGACTGCAGGGCGGCGGCGCGCTCGGCTGCCTTCGCGTCCCGTGCGGCGCGGTCGGCCTCCAGCTGCTCCTCGGCGGCGCGCAGGTTCTCGGCGGCCTGCTCGGCCTCCCGCATGCCGCTGACCCACACGGCCAGCACGGCCAGGGCCGTGCCGATGGCTGCGACCAGCGCGTAGATGCCGCCGGTGGCTGCGGTCAGCGACACCATGACCCCGTGGATGCTGCCGCGCAGCGCCCACAGTTGGGTGATGGTGCCCACCACAGCGGCGGTGAAGGCCCGAACGCTGTTGGCCACCCACAGCAGGACCATGGCCTTGCCGATGCTCAGCAGCAGTGGCAGCATCTGGCCCAGCGTGCTGATGGCCTCGCTGGCCCCGCGCACCATGCCCACGAAGCTGGTGGCGATCTCGTGCCTGTTCTCCTGCAGGTACGTGATGGCCTTGCCGATGGTGTCGTCAAAGCTGTTCCCGATGCTGCCCGACTGGTCGTTGAACACCTGCGCCACGTACTGGATGGTGGTGGCGATCTCAGCCATCAGGTCCTGCAGCGGGGCCTTGAACGTGTCGAACGTGGAGAGCAGCAGCTCCTGCAGTGCCGACATGGCCACGCGGGCCTGATACTGCACCGTCTGCCCCATGGCTTCATACAGGTCGGCGGTGCTGCCCGCGCTGTTCTCCAGTTCGCCCAGCAGGTTGTGGAAGTCGGTGCTGCCGTCCGCGAACTGGCGGGCGATGGTGGCCACGTTGGCACCGGCCCGCGTGCCGAACACCTGCAGCGCGTCGGTGGTGGTGATGCCTGCATCGCCCACCGTCTGCATGATCTCCGCGAAGCTGTTTAGCTCGGGGTTGATGTCGCGGATCTCCAGCCCGTACTTCTTCAGCGCTGCGCCTGCCTTCGCGGTGGGCTTGGCAGCGGCAGCCAGGGCCATGCGCAGGTTCGTACCTGCCATGGACCCCTCCAGGCCCAGGTTCCTGAACATGGCCACGCTGGCGGTGGTCTCTTCCAGGGTCATGCCGAAGCTGGCACCCACAGTGCCCGCGTACTTCATCGCCTCCGTCAAGCTGCCCATGTCGAACAGGCTGCGGCGCAGCGCTGTGCTGAACACGTCGCTGATGCGGGTGGCCTCGCCCGCGTCCAGCGTGAACTGCGCCATGGTGCTGGCCATCAGGGCCGTGGACTGTGCCATGTCAGCACCGGCGCTTCCAGCCAGCAGCATGGCGGGGCCGCTGGCAGCCACGATCTCGTTCACGTCCATGCCAGCGCGGGCGAAGTCGCCCATGGCGATGGCAGCCTGGGACGCCGTGTACTGGGTGCTGGCACCCAGCTGGCGGGCCTTGTCCTCCAGGGCCTGGAACTCGGAGCCGGTGGCCCCGGCGATGGCGGCCACCTTGGTCAGCGACTGCTGGAACTCCTGGCCCACCATCACGGCAGCAGTGGCGAAGCCGACAGCTGCTGCAGTGGCGGCCATGAATCCCCGCTTGACCACGCCGTCCAGGGCTGCGCCCAGGCGGCCACCCTTCTCCTGCAAGCCGGCCACACCCTGCTCGGCCCCCTTCAGGCCCTGGCTGAAGTTGGCATCTTTGAGGCCCAGCTCAACGAACATGCGACCGATGCTGGTGCCACCTGCCATGATACGGTCCTGGGTTGAAGGGAACGAGTGTCAGTACATCGTACCGCGCCCAGGCCCACGCGTCCCGCACTGGCTTAGCCGGGGTGCACTTGCACCCCGATGGCGGCGAACTTGTCGGCGGTGTTGCTGCTGCCTGGGCGCGCCTGCGCTGGGCGTTTACGGGTGGCCTTCTTCTCCACCTTGCCGCCCAGGGCACCAGCCACCAGCTCCACCACTGTGTTCAACTGCAGGGCGCGATACTCGGCCACGCAGGTGGACACCACTTCCAGCTGGTCCCAGGTCAGGCCCAGCACGTCGTCCAGTGTCCAGCCGCCTACGAACAGGGCACCCAGGCCCTGCTGCAGCTGGCGCATGGCCAGGGCAGGGTCTACTGGTTCAGCTGCAGCAGGCTGGCCAGCCCCGTCCCCAGCTGACGGGCGAAGCGGGCGCTGAAAGGGAGGATGCTGCGCACCAGCTCCTCCAGCGGCAGCGCGTCTAACGGGTCGGTGCCCTCGGGCAGAAGGTCGGGGTAGGCGGCGCTGAACACAGCGCCCAGGGCCTCGGCCACACCGTCGTCCGTGGCGAGCCCCACCACGGCGTCCACCACGCTGGCGGTGGTGCCGCCCTGGAAGGCCGCCATGCTCTCCTGCACCTCGGCCTGCTCCAGCAGGGCGCGGAGCAGGCGGAAGGCCCGCACCTGCCGGCGGGCTGGCAGGGCCACCGGCAGCGCCAGCTCGGTGCCGTCACACGTGGTGATCACCACCCCGTCCTCGGGCACCAGCTTGTCCAGCAGGCCCTCCAGCTGCGCCATGAAGTCGGCGGGGTCGGCGGTCGCGGGGTCGGCAGCTGCTGCCAGGGCGGGATCGTTCTCAGACACGGGGCACCTCCGGGGCGTGTGCGCCGACTGTATCACCGCACCGCAGGGTGCGCCCACGCTCCACTGCGAACCTCGTCCGTGCTCGCCCCTCAGTCGCCCGTGCTGGCCCGCCAGCCGCTGGGCGGGGTACAGGCCCACCTGGGCGGGCGGCTCCCCACAGGTCTGCCCAGGGTCCGTAACGGACGAACGCCCTGGACGGACTGCGGTGGCGTCCGTCCAGGGCGTGGTGCAGGCCCGGCTACAGGGCCAGCCAGCCGCCGCACAGGCTGAAGGTGGCGACGGGGTTGCGCCCAGCCCGCTGCATCCTGCGATACAGGCGCACCATGCGCCCGCTGCTGGCCCCGCTGCGGCCCTGCCGGGCCAGCACCCGGCCATCCGGCAGCGTGCGGGGCTTCTCCCGGTCGTACATCACCTTCCAGCTGATGCTGGTGTTGTGGGTGGCGTCGTCGCTCTCGCTGCACGTGAACACCACACCCTTCCGGGTGATGGTGGTCACGTCCTTCACGGGGGCGTACTTCCGCCCCCACTGCTCTCCGTGCCTGAACATGGACACTCCTGTGTGCTGGCACCGGCAGGACGCCGGGCCTGCACACAGGGTAACACGTTTACGGTTAGCTGGCAAACACGCCACCAGCTGTAAACGCAGACCGCAGGCCGCTTTATAGCTGTTCCGGCGGCTGGTGGCGCGCTGCTACTTGCTGGCCAGCACCACGCTGTGGCGGCGGTTGAACCGCACCACCTGCAGGCCCATGGCCTGGGCGGCACACCACGCTGCACCGGTGCGGTCCCAGCTGCTGGGCTGTGCCCACCGGGCGGGGGCACCGGCGGCCAACAGGTCCGTCAGCAGCAGCTCGCCACCCTGGGCCACGGCGGCCAGCAGGTGGGCGGTGCGGGCGCGGTACACGGCGGCCCAGGCCCGGCCCTCGGCCAGCAGCTGGGCGCGCTCGGCCTTGCCAGCGTGGGGCAGGTACGCGCTGTGCCCGTCGATGGCGGTCAGCAGCTGGTCGTCGGTCCAGCCCTGCGCGGCGGTGGTGGCCAGGGCGGCGTGGTCCACAGGGGCGGCGGCGGGCAGCGCCACGGCGGTGCGGCGCACGGCCTTGCCCGCGCTCTTGCTCAGGCCGCGCTCCCAGCGCACCTTCTGGTTCGTGGGCGCGGCCTCGCTGGCGTCGGGGCGTGCCTCGCACTTCCAACTGCCGCCGTCGCTCACGTTGCAGCTCACCCACCCGCTGGCCTGCAGGCTGCGCCCGTTCTCCACGTGGTGGATGGTGTACGTGATGAGCTTGCGGTAGCCCATGCTACGGGCGCGCTCGGCGGCTGCGGCGTACAGCTTGCTCACCACGTTCTTGCGCAGGGGGGCGGGTCCCCAGGTGCACACCCGCGTCACTTCCAGGGTGTGGGGCTGGGCGGCCTGCAGCACGCGGCTCACCGGGCGGCCCACCGTGGCCACGCCCACCTTCACGCCACCGTTGTACACGGCCACGCCGAACTTCCAGCCCTGCGGGGCGGGGTGGTGGCGGTGGTTCTCGTCCACGTCCGCAAACACCTCAGTCTGCCAGCCCTTCGGGCTCTTGGCCTTCCGGTTGCCGTGGGCGTCGGTGGCGGCCAGCACCTGGGTGGGGTCCACGGTGCGCAGGCGGCACACCACGGTGCCGGTGCCGTCTTCTTCCACTGCCAGCACGTCGCGCCCGGTCAGCTCGCGCACCACGCTGGCCACCGTGCGGCCCGTGGCCAGCTCGTAGCCGTGGGCTTCCAGCTCGTCGGCCATGCCCTGGCAGCAGGGGTGCAGCTCGGCCCAGCAGTCGGTGCCGCTGGTGCGCACGTCCAGCATCCAGTGCGCCTCGCTCACCGCGCTGTAGTCCCAGTCGTCGCCGCAGCAGGGGCAGCAGTTGAGGGGGCGGGCGGCGGGGGTGGTGTTCGTTTCCATGACCACAGCTAACCATGCTGCGGTTAACTGTGCAACCGTCAATCTCCACTTAGTTGGAGATTCCCTCCAGGCACAGCACGGGCCGGGCACCCTTAGATGCCCAGCCCGTGGGGTGTACGTCTGCGGCCAGGAGCTACAGCGTGCGGTCAACCCGCATCAGCTGCTCGGTGGCGGGCAGCGCCACGCTGTTCCAGTCCGTGGTGACCCGCTGGGCCTGATAGCTGTACTCGAAGCTGTGCTCGTCGTGGCCGAACGGCAGGGACAGCCCGCTCTCGCTGACGACTTCCCACAGGTACACGTTCATCGTGTTGCCCGTGACGGCCATGTAATGCTCGATGTGCATCGCCAGCCGGGTGACAATGGGGTCGCCTCCCCAGCTGAAGGTCTCAGCGGCACCGCTGACCGTGGTGTTGCCAGCGCCCAGGGCGTCGGCGAACCGGTCGAAGTTCCACTCGATGCCGGTCACCTTCGCCATGACCGCCTGGGCCTGGGTGAAGGTGTACAGGGCGATCTTCGGGTTGCCCTGGGTGATGGTGCGCTTCTCGCTCGTCACCTCGACAGCCACGCCGTCCTCGGTGATGGAGCCCACGTCGGTGGTGGGCGTGGCACCGGCCACGCCCATGTACAGCACGGCGGGGCCGAAGCTGATGTCGTTCGTGGTGACGGTGGGTACGTTATAGGGCACAGGTGCCTCCAGCAGCTGGTTAGTGCGGGCACCGCGTGCGCCTGTCCAGCGTCAGGGCGGCATGTCAGGTGGAGCCTATCACGCCAGCCGGGTGCAGTCTACTTCCCGGCGGCGGCGGCCTCGGCTACCTGGGCAGTGTTGCGAGTGTCTTCCAGGGTGTTCAGCTCGGCGCAGCGCCTGCATGGCACCTTGATACTGCCCCCCTGGCCGGGGGTCATGTACACGGCGAGTTCCTTGTAGCGCAGCCGCAGCTCGTCCGTCTCAGCGTTGTAGACGCCCAGCTTTGCCCCGCAGCTGGTGCAGGCCCACACGCTGTCGCGCATCTTGCCGGGGCTGGCCTGCTCCTCCACCTCGGCGCTGTGCTGCAGCAGCAGCAGCTGCACCGTCTGGTGCATGGCACCCACGGCGTCCTGCAGTTCCATGCAGGCAGCCTCCACAGCGCCCAGGCGCTGGTCCGCAGTCGGCTCGCTCATGCGTTGCTCCGGGGCACGCGCACGGCCTCACCGCATGCGGTGCACGCCTGCTCGGTGAACGTGGCGGTGCGCACGTCGATGTCGCCGCGCACCAGGGCCACAGGGTGGCCCTGGCTGCAGCGCACGGTGGTGGCTGGCCCGCGCTTGCGAGTGTTGGGTGCCGCTTGCTTCCAGTCCTGGCTGCGCATCAGCTGCTGCTCCTGTAGCTGGCGCGCAGCGTCCACAGGCCCTGCGACCAGTAAGCGCGGGCCTGCTCGTTCCACCCCGACTCGGGGCGCTGTGATTCCATGGCGTAGCCCGCCACCGTGACGCCGTCGCGGCGCAGCAGGTTGTGCTGCAGCGCGGCGAAGCAGGCGTCGTAGAGCCGGTGTGCCTCGCCCTGGCTCCCCCGGCTGTAGGCGTACAGGTACATCGTCTGCGCCTGGAACGTGCTGGTGGGGCTCACGCTGCCGCCGTCCAGCTCGGTGATGACCATGGGGTACACCACGGTGCGCTCGTCGGGGGTGCGGGGGTGTGCCCCCAGCACCCTGCCGCCCACGATGGCCTTCACTTCGGCGTTCTGCAGCAGGGTGTGCCGCAGCACCGCCACCAGCTGCTGGGTGTCAGCGAACGACATGGCCTACCCGCCTGACGGGAACCGGAGCCCGGCCCCCGTGCGCAGCTGCTGGCCGAACACCACGACAGCCGCCTTGAACATGCCCTTCCGCACGGTGGGTGTGTACACCGATGCGCCCAGCACGTCGCGGCCCAGCATGACGCGGGTGCCCTTGATGACGTGCTCGACGTACCTCGGCGGCCCCTTGCTGAAGTCGATCCTGTACTTCCAGTGCGCACCACCGCCACCAGGGCGGCGCACCAGTTGACCGTGCAGACTGCGCGCCAGCCGCCCGCTGTGCTGGTGCACCACGTGCGTCTCGCCAGCGTGAACCCGGATGCTGCCATGGCGGCGGGCGTAGGGGTGGCCCATCCCGGCCAGGGCGGCCAGGGTGTGGTCCCGGCGGGTGACGTTCCGGCGCACGGCGTCCAGGGCCACGGTGCCCATCTCGCCCAGCGCCAGCTCGGTCGCCTTCTCCAGTTGCTGACCCTGCAGCTGCCGCAGGTTGTACGCCACCAGGGCCGCACCTTGCACCGAAGCACCCATCAGTCGCGCTCCTCCTTCGCACCATCATGGCCCGGTGCGGGGGCAGCGTCCAGCGCAGGCGCAGCCAGGGACTGCTGCACGCTGGCCGTGGGCTGCACCAGCCCGGCCCCCTCGGCAGTGGCGTGCGCGTGGGCCAGGAGCGCGGGCAGGTCCACGTCAGGGGGCACAGCCCCACCGCCCCGCGCCTTGCCCAGCAGGGGCTGGTCAGGGGCCTGCTTCGACAACACGTCCACCAGCTGGCCCACGGGGCCGTGCAGCTGGTGGGCCGGGCTCAGCCGCTCGTGGGCGGCTGCCATCAGGTGCCGTCCCTTGCGCAGATGGTACAGGGCTGCCTCGCGGAACGGCAGATAGCCGTGCCCTGCCGTGCGCAGCGCCATCTCGTAGCACTGCCACTGTTCGTCGTAGAGCCCGTCGTTGCCGTACTGCAGGCCCAGGCTCACCCAGGCACCGGGGCTGCGCAGCGGGTCGTCCTGCAGCTGCAGGGCCAGGAGCCGGGTGTACCGGCGCAGCTTCTGCTGCGTCTTAGCATCGCCGCCGTTCAGGCCGAAGTGCTCCACGTGGAACGGCGCGAAGCGCACGTTCGGGTGGATGCCCATGCTGCCCAGCTGGGCCAGCCCGGCCTCCAGGGTCTCATGGACCCGGTTGCCGAACCGCAGCACGCCGTCCGCGAGGCGGAAGAGGCGGGTGTTCTCGCTCCAGTTGAACTGACCGTCTGGGCGGTGGTTGCGGAACCGGAACATCCACGCCCAGCTGTCCGTCACCTCGGCCATGCGGCGCATGGCCACCAGCGTGGGGAACGGCGGGGCAAGGTGCTCGTCGGGGTCCATGACCCAGCACCACGTCACGCCCAGCTCGCGCAGGGCATCCACGCCAGCGTTCCGGGCTGCTGCGAGGTCGTCAGCCATCGGGTGGTGGGTCCACCGCGCCCCGAAGCGCTGCGCCACGTACTGCATGTCGGGGCTGGGTGCGGTGTCCTCGGGGCCGGTCCACACCAGCACGCACTGGTCCACCATGCCGTAGGTCAGGTCCAGCCAGCGCATCAGGTCGTGCAGGCTCTCGCCAGCGTGCCACAGCATGGTCAGGCCGATGCCGTTCGCCGCGTGGTAGGGCTGCATCTGCATGCCCTCCTCGTTGACCAGATGGCTGTACCCGCCGACCGGATTGATGGCGGCCTGGGTCAGCACAGCGTCGGGCTCGGGGTCCAGCCGCTGATACCGGTTGTGCTTCCGCAGGCGGTCTTCTGGGCGGAGGTAGCCGTAGTGACGGAACCGGAAGGCGGCTACGCGCTTGGACGACTCGCCGGCGTCGGGCACGTTGCCGCAGTGCAGCCCCTTCTCGTTGCCGCCCAGGATCTGCTGGAAGGCCGGGTGCTGCACCCGCCACAGCCGGAAGCCGCGCATGCTGCTGCTGTAGCCGTGCGCCCAGGGGGCATCCACACGCATCAGCCGGGGGCTGTCCCAGTGGTTGAGCCAGCCCATGTCGTAGTGCGTGACGGACGGGTCCGGGTGGCGCATCAGGCGCTGCACGTGGGCGCGGGTGATGCGGTCCTCGGGCACCTCGTCGTGGTCCACACTCAGCAGCCAGTCGGGCCGCAGTTGCATGCCCAGCTGGATGGCGGCGTTACGCTCGTCGCGCTCGTTCCACTCACCGTCCCACACGCCAGCGGCCACCTCCACGGGGTGCCCGGCATCACCGGTCACGGCCAGCAGGTACAGGTCCAGGGCGGCGGTCAGCTTGTCGTGGTCGTCGCCAGCGTCGGCAGCCGCAGCCACCAGCTGGGCCTCGGGCGGGGGCAGCTGGCCCATGGCAGCCTTCCACGCGGGTGAGCTGGTCACCGCTGCCGGGCTGCTGGTGGCCAGCAGGGCCACGGCGTCGGCCAGCTGGGCCACGGCGCGCAGGCTCTTGCCCAGCATCAGCACGTCCCAGGGCACCTCCCAGGCCACGCGGTACACGGCCACCAGCCGGTGGTCCTTGTCGGTGGCGTGCTCCCAGGCCCGCAGGTAGGTCGGCGCGTTCGCCAGCCCACGCTGGGCCTCGGGGAAATGCACGTCCAGGGTCTGGTGGCCCAGGTGGTGCACGTACACGGTGGTCGCGACCACCTTGCGCCAGCCGGCCAGGGCCGCACGCTGGCATGCGTCGTTGTCGTCGTAGCCGCCGGTCCCGTACACGGGGTCCAGCAGGCACCAGCCCTCGTCCCGCTCCATCAGCAGGTCCAGCAGACACTCGCGACGGTACAGGGTGCACAGCCCCGACAGGAACGCGGCGGCCATCGGGTACGGGTTGGCCTTCTTGGTGAAGTCCGCGCTGAAGCGGTCCAGCATGGTGGCACCGTCGTTGATGAACGCGGCCCCGTTCGCCATGCGCACCTCGGGGGCCTGCACCTTCTGCACACCGGCCACCTCGTTAGAGCAGGGGCCGACCATGCCGACGCGCCCGAAGCCAGCCGGGTCGCGGGGCGGGGCGTCGTTGCCGTGCATGCCGACCTCGCCCTGCATCAGCACCTTCTGCGGGTCCAGGGCGTTGCCCATACGGGCCAGCCAGCTGGGCGTCACCAGCACGTCGTCGTTCATCACCACCACGCACCCAGGCATGCCCTCCTGCAGCAGCCAGCGCACGCCTGCGTTCACCGCACCGGTCCAGCCGGCTGCCGCTGGCAGCTCCAGCCAGTGCAGCTCCACGTGACCGTCGCACGCCACGTTGAACGCCTGCACGGTGGCCTCCACCTGCTGCCGCAGCATGGGCAGCGACGGTGCAGTGGCTGGCACAGGGTTCACCACCAGCATCAGCTGCCAGTGCGTGACCACGGTGGTCTCCAGCAAGCGCTGCACGCAGGGCAGCACCAGGGCCGGGTCCCCCACGGTGGGGATCATCACGGTGGCCTGCAGGTCGTCGGGCAGGGCGGGGTTCGGTCGGGCCACGGGGTCGCCTCCTGGGCGTGGGTTCGCGGTTAGCCCGGCGACTGTATCACCGCACAACCCGCTCGTCACGTACCCCGCACCACACGCAACAGCGCCCAGGCTGGCGGGCCTGGGCGCGGGCGGTGCGGGGGGGCTGCGGGGGCTATGCGGCGCGGTACTCAGCGCGGCACTGCATGCCGGCCTCGGCCTCGGCGTCGTCGGTGGCCAGGGCCACCACGCGGTGGGCGGCGCGCACGTACTCCCAGCCGGCGCGGGGCTTGTCGCACTGGTAGCTGTAGCCCTGCGGGTCGCGGTCGAACAGGGCGCGCAGGGCTTGCGTCTCGCAGGCTGCGTCGAAGTCGGCGGCGGTGCGCACCACGGCCCAGGTGCTGCCGTGCACGGTGGTGCGGTAGCGGCAGCGCATGGCCACGCCCTGGCTGCGCAGGGCTCGGTACTGCTCGCGCTGGTGGGCCACGCGCTGGTCTGCCTCCAAGGCGCGCTTCCAGGCGCGGCGCTGGCTGTACAGCCACTGCTGGCGGTCGGCCAGGGTGCTCGGGCGGCTGCGCATTCTGCCGAAGCTGGTGTCGTACACGGTGCTGTCGGGGGCGTCAGCGTGGGTCAGGTCGAAGGTGTCGGTCACTTGCTGCTCCTGTGTGCTGTTGAGTAGCTAACCACAGGGCGGGTACAGGCGCAAGGGTTTTCTTCAGGTGTCGTACCGCTGGCACGTCAGCCGCCAGTGCCGGGGCCGCACGCCGAAGCCCACGCGCACTTCCTCCACGGCCTGCACGGTCCACTCGTCACTGGTGGCGTCTTCGATGGCGACGTACCCCACGTCCGGCTCCCAGACCTCCTCGTAGTCCACGTCAAAATAGGCCCGGCCTGCCTCCTGCGTGCCCTGCCGGGCGGCCTTCCAGGCGGCCCCGCCCAGGGTGCTGACCAGCACGGGGCGGGCTGTGGCTTTGCTGACCAACTGCAACTGCGCCTGCCCGTCCGCGCTGATGGTGCTGATGGCCACCGTGGCCACCGTGGCCTCGTCGTCCAGGCCGGTGGTGGCCACCGTGGGCGTGGTGTCAGCCTGCCACCTGCCGGTGGTCTGGATGGTGCCGTTCTCGGTGAAGACCAGGGCCTCCACCTGGGCGTTCCCGTCAGGGTCGGTGCCGGTGATGGTCACGGTGCCGCTGCCGGTAGTGCCGCCCGCCACGTCCACCTGCAAGAAGCACTCGTCACCGATGGCCCGGTCCAGCACCAGCGCAGCGGCTGCAGCCACCGCGTCCATCACGTAGGCTGTGCGCTGGTAGAAGGTGAAGTATCGGTTCGCGCTGCTGCTGATCACCCGTCCCCCACCACCCCGGCCACCAGGGTGTCCAAGTCGTTGCGCACCAGCCAGCCCTCCAGGCTGGTCCACAGGTGCATGGGCTCAAGCACGGGCAGCAGGTCGGCGGGGTCCAGGCCACCGTAGTGCCCAGGCACCGGGCTGTCCTCCAAGTGATGCGCGGGGCGGCAGCGGCTGGCGCAGCTGAGCATGAACAGCCCACCAGGGCGCAGCAGTGGCACGGCAGCCTGCAGCGTCTGCTGCCAGTACGGGTCGTGCTCCAGCATCTCGGTGCTCACCACCACGTCCAGCAGGTCCAGCTTGCGGCTGGCCAGCACCTCGTGCACCACGCCCACCACGTCCACGCCGGGGCCACCGTGGCAGTCGATGCCCAGGTAGAAGCCAGGGCGGTCGAACAGCTGGCGGGGGCTGCCGTTGATGTCCCGGCTGCCCAGTTCCAGCACGCGCACACCGGGCACGAAATGCCCAGGGTGGTGCTCCTTCCTGCCCTGCAGGAAGCCCATGATCTGGCCGTGCATCAGTTCTACTCGGGGGCAGGGGTGGCGGGCTCGGGCAGCGCAGCAGCCAGGGGCTGCCAGCTGCCAGCGTGCTGCTCCAGCCGCACGGTGTCACCGTCCTGCAGCACCCGCACGGGGTGCTCGGGGCAGTGCAGCAGGTGCACGGTCACACCGGCGGCCTGCAACCTACGCAGGGCCGCCACGGTGCGACGGCTGGCCTTGCTGGCCACCACGGCCAGCACGGTGCGCCTGGGCGCGCCTGCCAGCTGGCGGGCCAGGGCGGCATCCTTGCCCCACAGCACGGCCACCGGGCCAGCCAGCAGGCCGCTGGTGCCAGCAGCGGCCACGGGGTTGCCCCGGCCAGTGGCGGGCAGGGCAGCTCCGGGCTCGGCGTCCAGCACCAGCACGCTCGGGGCGTAGTGCAGGCCCTGCTGCACGTCGGGGGTCAGGTCTTCGGCGGTGGGCAATAGTCCCAGGATGGCGGTCATGCGGTGGTCCTCGGTGCGCTGACGTACTCGGCCACCAGCGCGGTGGTATTGGTCTCGGCGTAGTGCTCCAGCAGCGCCTTCATCTCTGCCTTGCTGCTGATCTTGCGGCGCGCACGCCAGCCCAGGGTGCGGTGCATGGCACCGCCGCTGACGTGGTAGGCCTCGTCCTGGCCTGGACGGTCCTCGCTGGACCACACGGCCTTCTCCTCGGGCACGCCAGCCTGGGCGGCCAGGGCCAGCACCAGCTCACGCACCGACAGCAGCTCAGGCCCGGCGATGTTGAAGGTCTGTCCTGCGCCCTTGCCCACCGTCAGGGCTGACGCCACTGTGTGCAGGGCATCGGCGAACTCGGCCACGTGCACCCACTGGCGCAGCTGGTGGCCACCGCCATGCAGGGGCACGGCGCTGCCTTGCTGCAGCAGGGCACAGGCCAGGGGCACCAGCTTCTCGCCCAGCTGGTGCGGCCCCCACGCGTTGCTCCCCCGCGTGATGGCGTACTGCAGCCCGGCGCTGTGGCCCATGGCGCGCACAGCGTGCTCGCCTGCGGCCTTGCTGGCGCTGTAGGGGCTGGAGGGGTTCAGCGGCGCATCCTCCCGCACCTGCTTCGTCTTGCCGTCCTCGTCTACGGGCGTGCTGCCGTACACCTCGTCGGTGCTGCAGTACACCAGGGGCACGCCCCACACGGTGCACGCCTCGGCCACCACCTGGGTGCCGATGGCGTTCGCCATCCACGTGGCGCTGGGCTCCTGCAGGCTGAAGTCCACGTGGGACTGCGCAGCGCAGTGGATGACCACGTCGGGCACCTGCAGCTGCAGCATGCGGTGCACCAGCTCGGCGTCCTGCACGGTGCCCCGCTCCAGGCGCACGCCCAGCTCCTGCACGCGATACCAGCCGGTGGCTGCGCGAGTACGGTCGTCCAGCACCCACACGGCGCTGGCACCGTAGCGGTCCACCAACTGCTGCACCAGCTCCTGGCCGATGAAGCCGCAGCCGCCTGTCACCAGCACGTTCATGGCTACTTGTCCCCGCTGGGCTTGACCTTCGGGGCGCGCTTCTTCGGGGCGCGCTTCTTCGGCGCAGCCACGGCCTTCGGGGCCGAAGGCACCTTGGTCCACCCACGTGACAGGCAGAATGCCAGGGCCTCCTGCGTGTGCACCGTGGCGCGCATGTAGCCGGGCCTGCCGGGGTCGGGGGTGGCTACCACCTTCTCGCCGCACGGGCAGATCATGGTGGTGAAACGCTTGTCCTGCGGGCCGACAAGGCGGCGAATGACGGTGGTGCTCATGGCTGGCTGTCCCTTGGAATGATGCGAATGTAGCTGGACAGCATGGCGCGAACAGGCGCAGGCACACCATCGGTGTCCACGGAGTAGCGGTAGCTCCCAGCGCCCTCGCTGCGCAGGCCAGCGTGGCGGCCTGCGTTGAACAGGGCTGTGGCCCACACGCTGGCAGCGTGGGCCAGGGTGTTCAGGCCAGGGCTGGCGGCGGTGTGTCCAGCCGTGTACTGCACCTCCACCTTCTGCTTCCCCTGGGTGAAGGCTGCGCCTGCACCGGTCAGGCGCACGGCCCCGGTGCGGCTGTCGAGGTACCAGCTGTCGGCACTCAGGGTGCTGCCGGCATCCAGCACGGCGGTCACTTCCTCCACCGGGAACCGGCGCAGCATGACCTCGCTCATGCCGTTCAGCTCCACGTCGAACTTGTCCGAGAAGCCGCTGCCCCACGTCAGCGTGGGCTGCCCGCAGTACTCCAGCACCAGGGTGTCCACGGCGTCGGCCAGCTCGCCCAGGTACGTGTCGTGCAGGGTGATGGCTGCCGGGATTCCCAGCACCCGCTTGATGCGGGCTGCGGAGGTCAGCTCAGCCACCGGCCACCACCAGGGCGTCGGCGTAGCGCGGTCCACGCCTATACCGGAAACTCCGGTTACTGGCGGCCTTCCGCTGGCGCGGGCCGTGGTTCAGCTCCACCAGCCCGCGCTCCTCCAGCAGCTTGATGGTGGTGCGCCACTCGGTGTCGGTGATGTGGCTGGCGGCCACGATGCTGGCCTTGTCCTGCCAGTCCTCCGTCAGCACCGCCAGCACGGAAGCCTGGGCGGGCGTGCTGGCCTTCGGGCGCTGGGCCAGCAGGTACTGCTCCCAGGGCTTGGTCACGTCCACCCAGCCATCCCGCACGGCGCGCTCCACCGTGGTACGCTTGCGGGCAAACACGGTGTGTCGCATGGGCTGCCCAGGCAGGGCCACACCGATGGACTCGTGGGACTCCTCGTAGCCCACCAGCCGCACGGGGTGCGTGCGGCCTGGGACAGCCACGAACCGAGCGTGTTGCAGGACGAAGCGGTACGTGCCTTCGGGCGGCGGGGTCGTGGACAGCGCTGGCATGGGGTGCCTCCTGCGGTGGACTGTATCACCCCGCATGAGTCTGCGCCTAACTGCTCCCCAAACACAGCGCGCCCACCAGCCGCCGGGGCAGCTGGTGGGCGCGACTACGGGCTGCCGCTTTATGCGATGGAGATACCACCCAGGAGCGCGCCACCCATGGTGTTCGCCTGGACGAGCGCCATGTCGCCGAAGATGTCGAACTGCTCGTACTGGCTGTCGTCGCGGGCCAGCGGCATCATGGTCATCGGGGTGAGTTCCTCGATCCAGACATGCCGCTTGTTCACGACCACCAGGGCCGTGGTGGGGTTGGTCGACTCACCGGACAGGCCGGTGACGGCGCTGCCGCTCCACGAGAGGTCGTCACCCAGGCCGGTGCTGACCACGACAGGGATGCCGTCGTACTGGCGCACACGGAAGCCAGCGCTGATCTCGATCATGTCGTTGAAGCGCTGGCGGCTGTCGAGCGCTGCGTTGAGCTTGCGCGCACCCAGGAAGCTGGCATAGATGACGAGGTCGGCACGGTTGCCCGCGCCCTTCACCGAGTCGATGGTCTCGTCCAGCTTTGCGAGCGACAGGTCGTCACCACCGGCGGCGCTGGTCTGCGCCACCACCTGTCCGGAGACAGCGTTGATGAGCGTCAGCAGCCCGTCAATCTGGTTGGTGATGGCGGCGCTGTCACCAATGAACAGCGCGGACTCCAGGGACTCGTTCCAGTCGTCGGCCTTCGCCAGCATCTCCTCGGCCAGAATGTCCACGTAGGACCGACCGATGGCGCGCATCTTGCGGGTGACCTTGCCCCGCGTGGCGAGGGTCGCGTACGAGACCGTCGCCTGGGCGACGGAACCGGTGCTCTCGGTCACGCTGTCGGTGTCAGCCACCCACACGTTCGAGGCGGTCATGCTGCTGCCGCTGCGACGGTTGATGACCGCCTGCGAGCCGGAACCCGGCTTTCGGGGCAGCGTCGCACCAGCGCCCTGCTCACGGATGGTGAGCTGCTGGATGATGCGATTGGTGAAGTTCTGCACCAGCACCGAGCCGGCACCGGACACGTTGATGGCACGCTCGAAGCGCTCGCGGCGGGCGGGGTCGAGGCCAGCCCAGGCAGTCGTGGTCATGAGAATGTCTCTCCGGTGTGAGGAGGCAGATAGTAGGCTGGGCCTACTACCAGCCGCCCCGCTCGTTGGGGTCGGTGATGACGCCGTCCGCATAGGCAGCGGCGAGGAGGGACCGCAGGTCGGCCTCCAGGGACTCCCGGTCGGGCGTCTCCTTCTTGGAAGCGTCACGTCGGTCCGACTGGGCCTCCGTGACCATGCGAATCGTGCTGGTGTCGCCCAGGGCCGGGGCGCATCGCTGCACCATGCCCTTGAAGCCACCGGCCAGCTGCATGCGCTGGCGGGTCGCGGCGGCCATGCCCTGCCGGCCAGCGGCGGTCATGGTCCGCTCCAGGCGGCTGCGCAGCTCGGCGTTCTGGCGCTCCAGCTCGGCCCGGTTGTCGTCCGCAGCCGGGGCGGGCGCGAGGGCATCGGTGGCCTCGGCGCGATCCTCGGCGGCCTGCGCGGCCTGCGCGGTCAGGAGGGTGACGAGGGTGCCAAGTCGGCCGCCCAGGGCTTCCTGGCTGCGGGCCAGTGCGTCAAGGCGCTCGTCGGTGGTCAGGGGGGTGGCGTCGTCGGACATGGCGTCGTCGGCTCCGTGCTCGGTTGGGAGGTCAGGGGGCACGGCGCGCTGGACGGCGTCTGGCTCGCCTGCAGTAGAACCTGCAGGTGCCGGGCTGTCAAGCGCGTCGTGTGTGGGCGGTGATACGGTTGCTGGCTCGGCGCGCTCGGCGCACTCGGCGTCGGCGGCGGGCTCGGGCTCGGCGGGCGGGGTGCCCTCGGCGCGGGTAGCCAGCGGGGCGGCAGGTGCGGGCGGCGTAGGCAGCGCACCCACGGCGCGCTCCACCAGCCCGTCGATCCAGCTCTCGCGGTTGGACGGGCGGCGGGTGGTTGCAAGGTGGTCCAGCTCGACCCCGTGTACCAGCACGCGCTCCACATCGTCATCGTCGTTGAACAGGAACTCCAAGTCGGTGAACCAGCCGCCGATGCTGGTGCCCACGGGCCGGTCGGCGCGGCGCACCACGCGGGCCAGCTTCGCAGCCTTGTCCTCGTCGGCGTACAGGCCCACCACCACGCGCAACACCTTGCCGTCGCCGGGCTTGCCGGTGGCACCGTCCAGGGCCACCCGGCCATCCTCGATGAATGCGTCCACGGTGCGCCCGATGACCTCGTCCCACTCGGACTCCCAGTGGCTGGGCAGGTACACCACGCCACCCTTCATCTGCTCGGCCATGCTGGCCAGGGCGCTCTCGGTCATCTCGGTGCCGTGGCTGTCCTTGCCCGTGCTGCTGGCGGTCGCTTCCAGCAGGGCCAGGAACGGTGTGTCCGCGCCACCCTCGGCGCGGAGTTCTGCAGGCTCGCCCGCACGCTCGGCTGGCTCGGCTGGCTCGGCCTGCTCCTGCACGGCCAGGGCCGCCAGGGGCAGCCCTGTGAATGCCACCCGCTGCCGGGTGCCGTAGGCGCGCAGGCCGTCATCGCGCTCGGCGCGCAGCTCCAGCTCCAGGGGGATCTCTGTGGTGTCAGCACGGAACGACGCAGTGCGGCGCATGGGTCCTCCAGGGGGGGGGCGTGGGGCTGCGCCTGCGTGGCGTCACCCCGTGGTGTAGCATTATCAGCGCGATGGTTCAAGCGTCGGGGCCGCCGGGGGCCAGCGCGCTGAGCTTGACGGCCCCACCGCCATCCACCTCGGCCTTCGTCCAGAACACCAGCACGCAGCGGCAGTTCCCCGTGCAATAGGTGTCCTCACCGGGGCGGCGGGTCAGCTGCCCGATGGGCCGGTAGCCCTGCGCCCCCTCGTCCCTGCAGATGGGGCAGCTGCGCCCGCCCGCACTGACCCACTCGCACCACCACTCCACCGGGGTGCCGTCCTGCTGGCTGGCGGTCTGGTTCAGGGCGTCCACCAGCACGGTGTTCGCCAGCCCCACCATGCGCCCGCTCCAGTTCTCGATGCGGTGCGCCTGGGCCACCAGGGCCACGTCCATGCTGGCCAGGGCACGCTCGGGCGGGGTGTCGGGGGTGAGGTCGTTCAGACGGTCCCGCAGCTGCCACAGCTGCGGCCCACAGCCGCACGCTGGGCCGTGCTGGTGGGTGCGGCGCGCCCGCTGCTGCGGCAGCGTCACAGCGTCCACCACGCGGCGGCACAGGGTGCGCATGGTGCCCACCAGCCCCTCGGGTGCCGTCAGGTAGGCCATGGCTTGCGTGTGGTATGCCCTGGCCGCCGCTGTGGGATCAATCTCGGCAGGGCCGCCAGCCACCTCGTCGGCACTGGACGCACCCACCTCGGCGGCCTTCACGTACAGGGGCTCGGTCAGCGTGGCCCACTCGTCGGCCAGCTGCTCCAGCCGGGCGTCCATGCTGCGCTTCACGTCCAGGCTCTCGGCGGCGCTCATGCGCCCGTCGCTGCCGTAGCCCTGGGCCAGCACCACCTGCAGGTCGGCCAGAGCCTCGGCGTACAGCCCGGCCACGGTGCGTCCGTAGTCAGCCACGGTGCGGCCCAGGGCGCGCACGTTGATGGTGCGGTAGCCGTCCCACCGGCTGGCGTCGGGCCAGTCGCTGGGCAGCCACGCGTCCACGGCCCGGCTGTGCAGCCGCTGGCGCACACGCTGCAGGGCCATGCTGGTGGCCATGGCCTCCTGAGCTGCGTCCAGCTCGGCGGCGGTGGGCTGGCGCGGCTCAGCCAGCGCGGCGTCAGCTGCGGCGGTGCCGTCTCCGTCGTCGTTGCCGGGCCGCTCGCCGGCGGCCACCTGGGCCAGCGGCACCGGCCCCTCGTTCGTGTCCACGATGGCCACGTCGCCGCCGTCCAGCGGCAGCCGGCGCAGGTCGGCGCGGGCCTCGTTCACGGTGATGATGCCACGCCGCACCTGCAGGTCCTGGGCCTTCGCCATCTCCAGGCGCTGGGCAGGGGTCAGCGGCTGCATCCGGTCGAACCGGAAGCGGACGTGCTGGGCGTCAGCGCCCAGCAGCAGGGGCACCACCTGCGCATTGATGCGCGCCTCCAGCAGCTCCAAGATGGGGGTGATCAGGTGGCTGCTGGCCACGTCCACCTGCACGGTGGCGCTAGCGCGGGGGATGCCGTCTGCCACGCCCTGCTCCACAGGCATGACCCCGAACACGCGCCAGATGGCGCGCTGCATCTTGTCCACGACCTCCAGCAGTTGCAGGTCCTTCGGGGTGTGGCGCAGCTCGACCCACTCGGCTTTGATGCCGTTGGGCTGCGGGCTGCTGACAACGCGCAGCCGGTGGTCCCGCCCCTTCATCTGCTGGAGGTCGGCGCGGGCACGCTCGGCAGCCGCGCCAGCGATGCCGCCCAGCACCAGCAGGCCCGGCGGGATCTCGTCGGCGTCCAGGGCCAGCATGGCGTGCTCGCTGGCCAGCAGCACGGTGACGCACTCGTTGACCAGAGTGTCCAGCAGGGGCAGGCCCAGCGGCCCTCGGTTGTTACGGAAGAGGCTGAAGTACACCATGCGCTCGGGTGGCAGCCGGGCCACGTCGGTGCTGTTGTCTTCCTTGTCCTGTTGGTAGTACAGCAGGGCGTTCTTCACGTCGTAGATGGGCAGCCACTCGCTGCCCAGCCAGGGCACCAGCTCGGCCAGGGCAGCGCCCTGCATGTTCAGCTCCCAGGCCCCCGCGTCGTACAGCAGCAGGTCGGTCACGGTGCGGGTCTGCAGCTCCTGCCACGTCTCCCCGTTCGCGTTCGGCTTCCGCATCCAGCCGGCGGCACCGTCGGCGGCTTCCTGGAGGCGGGTGTACTCGGCGGTCTGCCGGGGGTCTGCCATCACCTCCAGGCTCCAGTCCCAGGTGGCGATGCGGCGCGTGATGCTGTCCACGCAGCTGCGCACGTCAGGGCTGGTGCGGTACAGCTGCCAGTATTGCGTGGGCAGCAGGTTGCGGTCGATGCGGTGCTGCTGCAGCTGGCCGGGGGCCACGGCGTTCGGCACGGACCCGAAGCCCAGCCTGGACCGGCTGTCAACGGGGCCAGGGCCAGGGCCAGCCATCCACAGGCTGCCGCCTGTGGATGGGGTGCGGCGGCCCACCTGTACGGGGCCGGGGCTGAGTAGGACCAGAGTATTGTCGTTCGGCATGCGGGCACCTCTACGGGGTCAAGGTATCACCCGCCAGCGGGCAGGCGCGCCAGCTTCAGCCGTGGTATGCGCCCTGCATGTCCAGCAGGGCCTGCGCGACCCGGCTGTATGCGTCGCTGAACCGGAAGTGATCGGCTGCCCTACTGCTGTCCCACAGGTAGCCGTCGCCCTGATTGTTCTTCACCCGCTTCGGGGCCTCCATCTGGCGCTGCCAGTGGCGGATCTGCCACACGTCCTCGGGCCACGTGCGCAGCCCTGGGTCCAGCTGCAGGTCAGACAGGCACGCGTCCAGCAGCTGGGTGCGGTCGGCTCGCACCACGTGGCGCTCCCAGTCCAGCATCATGCCGAAGTCCTGGGCGGCCACGCGTGGCGTCTTGTGGAACTCGCACAGCCACACGTCGCAGGCCCCGGTGGCGATGGCCTTGTCGCGCAGTTCCTGGCTCTTGCGGGCCTCGGGCCGGGCGTCCACCACGGCCACGTTCACGTGGTACCGCACCAGCAGGTCGTACACGGCCTCGAAGCTGGGCACCTCTCCGGTGAAAATGCCGGTTCGCCGGGGCTTTTCGCTCTCCGGGTCGCGGTCCACTACGGTGATGTCTACGTTCAGCACGGTGCCCACGTCCACGCCAGCCACCACCTGCAGGTGCTTCAGGTGGCCGCCGCCACCGTGGTCGGTCGGCTTGCCGCATGCTGCACGCTGCAGCAGCTCGGGCGTCACGCTGCTGCCGGCGGGCGTGTACGCCACGCCCAGGACGCCAGCGTAGAACGCGGCCAGCTTGTCGGGGTTGGACTGCACCTCCAGCCATTCGTCATACAGCGACCGCAGCTTCTCGCTCAGCACGTCCATGCGGGCCACGTGGTAGCCCCGCCGGGGCTTGCTGGGCCGCTCGGGCACCCAGAGGCTGCCAGTTGCCTGCCGGTCCCAGGGGCGGCCACAGCGGCGGCACACGGGGCGCACGGTGCCCTGCTGGGCGCGGGCCTTGTCGCGCAGCACCCAGCGGCCAGCGTCGTCGCGGTCCACCACGTTGACGAACCAGTCGATGGGCTGGCGCTCGCCGCAGCAGGTGCAGCGGTGGTGCCACCGCCTGCCGTCGCTGGCGTCGAACAGGGCGCTGATGCCACGGCCTGGGATGGTGGGGTTGCTGACGCGGTAGAGCTGCGGGTGGTCGCTGGCCCGAAGCCGGTCACGGGCGAAGGCGAGGTTCGCCTGATCGCAGCGGTCGTACTCGTCCACCACCAGCACGTCGGCGCTGAACTCGATGAAGTCGTTGACGGCGTTGGAGCCCAGGAACAGGAGCGCACCCTTCCCGAACCGCTTGTGCCGCAGGCTGCCAGGGTCGTCCGGTGGGACCATCGCGCAGTACGCGGAGATGGCTGTGTCGGCCCGGCTGTCCAGTAGGGGCACCACACGGCGGCGCACGAAGCGGTCACGCAGCTGGTAGCTGGGCAGCACGTAGCCGCAGATTCGCCCGCTCCAGCCGGCCCGCTCCAGCACTAGCTGGATGAGCAGTTCGCTCCACCCGACCTGCACGCACTTCATCGCGTCGAAGCCGTCCAGCTTCGGGGCGTCCGTGTACAGCTCGACGAGGTACGGGCGGTCGGCGAAACTCATGGGCTTGCCGCGTGTGTTGCGGTGGTGCAGTATCGACAGGCCCAGCAGCGGGTGCTGCTCGGCCAGGGCCTTCACCACGGCGCTGGTGGGGCTGCCCTGCCGTGCCAGCCCGCTCACCGGCGCAGCCCGTCCACGGGGGTGCTCTCGGGCTCGGGCGGCGTGCTGATGATGGACAGCGTCTGGTACACGTGGCCATCGCCACCACGCCACACGCGCTGACGGAAGCCCACGCGGTGCAGCACGGCGCGCCCGCTCAGGCTCTCCCTGGCCACCGCCAGCAGCTGCTCCAGTGTCTGACGGTCCAGCAGCATGCGCACGTCCTGGCTGGACAGCGGGCCGCCCAGCACCGTCTCGCCCACCAGCTCGTCGCGCCCGCCCTGGGCCACCTTGCCAGGGCCGTGCTCCACCACGGTCCCCGGTGGCATGAACAGCCTCTTGTCGCTCACTCGGCACCTCCAGCTGGCACGTCCAGCACGGTGCGGGGCACCGCGTCGATAATGACCTGCAGCTCGGTCAGTTCGGTCTGCATGGCGGCCAGCACGGCGTGCTCGCCCAGGGGGCGGGCGTCCCGCATGCGGGTGCTCTCCACCACCACGTGGTGCTCGTGCTGGTGCTGCTGCTGCACGGCCACCCGCTCGGTGGGCAGGCCGGTCAGCATGGCCCTGGCCTTCAGCAGCGCAGGGATGTCGCTGACCTTCACCTCCAGCTCGCCGCTGGCGACCTTCTTGGCGATGAGGCCCAGGGTGCCGTCGATGAGCTGCACCTGCCGGCGCACGTCCTCGGGGCGCAGGTGGTTGGTCAGCACGTGGTCGCGGACGCGCCTGTAGTGCGCTTCTACGTCCATCTCGCGCAGCTCGTTGTCCGACAGCGGGCTGCGCACAGCAGGGGGCGCAGCAGCCGACCCTGGCTGGGCAGGTGCCGCAGTCGTCCGTGCCGGAGCCTCAGTCATCCCAGGCTGGTCCGAGGGGCCGCCGGTCTGTACGGGGGCGGCCTGGGAGCCCGGCGGGCTGTAGGGGGCCTGGAGGCCCAGCGCGGAGCCCTCCGTCCCTGGCTTGCCCATGGGGTCCACGTCGTGCCGGGCAGGCCCAGCGGCCAGCCCCTGCCGCTGGGCCGCCACAGCGTGCCGCAGGCTGGCGAAGCCGGTGCTGTCGAGCACCACGTCCAGGGCCACGCGCAGGGCCGCCACCTGGGTGCTGCTGTCCTGCAGGTCCATGAGGAGACGGTAGGCACGCAGCGCCTCCCACTCGGCCTCGGGCGCGGTCACTCGGCGACGGTCCCATGTGTGCCGCTTGCGCCAGAAGCGCACGGTGCCGTCGCTGATGCCCATGGCCTTCGCAATCTTGCGAATGCTGCGCTCAGCCTGCATGCAGCTCAGCAGAAACGCGCAGTAGGCCCGGTCGTTCTCGGACTCACGGGGCTGCAGCGGGCCGGGCACGGCGGCGAACGGCAGCCGGTGCCCGGCGATGTCGGGGCGCGGCTCGTGGGGTGTGGTGGGCGTGCGGGCCATGGGCCGACTGTATCAGCAGCCGCCCAACTGCGCACCCACCACGCAGCAGTCCCACACGCAGCTGCGCCCCGGCGGGTGGCCAGGGCGCAGGGTGGGCTCCAGGGCGCGGTGGGGCTATGCCAGCTCCACGCTGTCGCACACGTCGCCGCCCATCTTCGGGGTGCCGTTCACGGGCGGGTAGACGTACTGCGGGGCGAGCACTGCGTGGTCGCGGGGCACGTCGCCCTGCGGGGGCACAGCCACTTCGCCGCCCCACACGCGGGCCACCACGCGGATCTCGTAGCGGTCGCAGCCGCCCAGGCTGGCCTCGGGGCGACGCCCGATGCTCTCCACCACGCCGATCACGTAGCAGGCGCGTTCGCCCATCAGGTCGCGGCCCATGCGGTCGCCGCTGCGGGCAAAGTCAAAGCTGCGCACGGTGCTGCCCACCTTGATCTCGGGGGTGGTGTCGGTGCGGTCGGTGGTCGTGGTCGTGGTCATGTCGGTGTCCTGTGTGCTGTGGGGTAGGGGGTAAGGGGGGGCGACTGCTACCAGTCACGGCTGCGCAGCTCGCGGCGGCTGTTCCGGCGGGCGCTGCGGGCAATCTGCCGCTTCAGCCACGCCACCTTCCGCGCTTCGCGGCGGGTGGTGCTGCTGCCCTTGTTCAGCAGGTACTTCGCCTCGCTGTGCCAGCCGGCGGCTGCGTGGTCGAGGACGGGGGCTGCTGCGGTGGTGTTGGCCATGTCGGCTCCTGTGTGCTGCTGAACAGCTAACCACAGGTTGGGTAGACACGCAAGGACTTTCGTCGCACTATTCCCTGTCAGCGTCGTACACGTAGACGATGTTCCCGTTGTCATCGGTGCCATCGGGGCGCATCACGCCTTCGAACATCGTGTACGGGGACTGCCCTGCGCTCGGGTTGTTCCACAGCCAGCGCATGAAGTCCAGCATGCTGTGGTCGATGAACCGGGCGCGGGCCTGGGTGCCCCGTGTGTTGAAGCCCGTGGCCCGCTTCCAGGGCACATCGCGCAGGTGGTCCATCTGGCCGCCGCTGCTGATGTCGTCCCAGGTGGCGCGGCCCGTGCGCTTGCACAGCAGCAGGGCCTGGGTGAACTGGCCGGTGCTGCTGGCGTGCTCGGGTCCCAGGCCGCAGCAATTGCTGTCGTCGCTGCGCTCCTTGAAGTGCGCATCGCTCACGTAGAAGCGCATCCCGCTACCGTGGGCCGCAGCCTGCATCTGGTCCACGAAGGCCCGCTTCACGTTCCGGTTGAGGCGCAGGTATCCGCTGCCGTAGCTGTTGGCCTTGTAGAAGCCCAGGTAGTCGAACCCGGCTGCACGGCTCATCACCTTCAGCTTCTCGCGCAGGCCCCGGCTGCGCTGCTCCAGGCAGAAGAACTCGGTGCTCATGCTCATGGCCCCACGGCGGGCGGCCTCCTCGATCAGCTCCACGTGGCCAGGGTCGGTGATGCCCACCATGAACGGGCGCAGCCGCAGGATGGCCCCGCCACAGTTGAGCCCGGCGATGCGCTCAATGGCCTTGAGCCGGGCGCGGGGCGGCGGGGTGCCCGGCTCGATGAGCCGGGCCTTCCGGTCGTCGTTGGTGATGATGGTCACCTTCACGGTCCATAGGGGGTTGTCGCGGAACAGCTCGGCGTACCGCTCGTCCGTCACCCACCACGTGCCCTTCGTGCTGAACGTCACCGGGTAGTCCAGCTCGCGCAGGAACCGCAGCAACTCCAGGCCCAGCCCGTTCTTCTTCTCCAAGGTGCAGAACGGGTCGGCCATGCCGCCCCACTGCATGGTCTTGCGGGCCTTGATGTACGCCCCGAACTGGCTGCTGTCGGGCTCGTTGAAAATCCGCTTGAACGTGGCCGGGTTGACAGCCTTCGCACGGCGCTGGGCATACAGCGCGCTGCGTGCGCTGCCTGTCTCCTTCTGGAAGGCGGCGAAGCAGTACAGGCAGCCCCACGTGCACAGGCTGTACTGGTCGAACGTCATGGGCATGCTGCAGTCGGCCACCTCGCTGCTCCAGCGGGGGCTGGCGTAGCTGCCGGGCTCCAGGCCGCCCGCTGGTGCCACGCTGGCGGCCTGGGCGGGCCTGCACCCCGGTGCGGCGCTACAGCCGCCACAGGGGTCCGCTGTGGGCGCTGTAGGGGCAGCTGGGCCGCCCTTGCCCAGCACCCCGCCCCTGCCCTTGTCCAGCACGCCCATCAGGGGGCCTCCTGCGCCCAGGGGAAGGCGCGCACTTCCAGGGTCTTCTTCCGCTTGAAGCTGTAGTCGTCGCCCAGGCCCAGATGCCTCCGCAGGGCCTCGGCCTCGGCCTCGGTGCGGTACACCAGCACCACGGTGTCGGCGCGGTCGTCGCCAGCGCTGGGCATGGCGGGCAGCGGCTCGGGCGGGGCGAACGTGGGCATGACCCCGGTGGACACCAGGGCGCTCAGCTCGGCCTCGTCCCAGCCCAGCACGGCGGCGTCCAGCCCAGCGTCGTCCCACTGGTGCAGCATGTCGGCCAGCACGGTGTCGTCCCAGCCGGCCAGCTCGCCCAGCCGGTTGTCGGCCAGGGCGTACCGCTCGGCCTCCTGCATGCTGCGGAACGGGTGGAAGCGCACGGGCACCATGCCAGGGCCAGGGGCACCCCGCACGGTGAAGCCGGCGTCCTGCGCCAGCAGGCGCTGCATGGCCTTCAGCCGGGTGTGCCCGGCCACCACCATCTGCTGCTCGGCCCAGGCCACCACGGGGGCGGCGAAGCCGAACTCCACGATGCTGGCGGCCACGCTGGCAGCTGCCTCTTCGTTTTGGCGGGGGTTTCGGTCCCAGGGCAGCAGCTGCTGGACGTGGACCCACTGCGCGGGTGCTGTGGCTGGCATGGCGGCCTCCTGCCCTACCGTATCACTCCAAACACTGCAGCGCCCAGCCTGGGCGGGCGCATCACTGCAGTGCGGCCCGCAGCGCGGCCCGCGTGGCGGGGCCTACCTTGCCGTCCACCCCGTCGGCTGGGCCGGGGCTGTAGCCCAGGGAAGCCAGGGCCTTCTGCACACCCCGGAAGGAGCACAGGTAGGCCGCCGGTGCCGGCTGGGTCACGTGGGTGCGCATGGCCTCCACCAGCGCCTGCAGGGTGCTGCCTGGGCAGGCGGGCTTCCCCAGCATGTAGTGCCCGGTCAGGTCGAAGCCGCTGCCCCACAGCTGGCGGCAGGCCACCACCACAGCCAGGAAGCCGTGCAGCTGCTCGGGGGTGGGCTCGCCAGCTGGGTGCCCAGGGCTGCTGAAATCGCCCAGGCACAGCACGGCCAGGAACTGCGCGTTCTCGTCACCATGGCGCTTGCTGGTGCCCTGGCTCCAGGTGGCCACGTCCAGGTCATGGAACAGGCACACGCAGCCATCGGTGGCCACGCCCAGGCTGTACAGGATGCCCGGTGCACCGGTGCTGCTCACGTGGTTCGGGGCCACGTGGTAGCGGGCCACCGCCTTGAACCGGTCGAACATGCCGGTGGGGCCTGCGCTGTGGTGGGCGGTCAGGCCCAGCAGCTGGGCCGGGTCGCGCAGCTTGAAGCGCTTGCTCGCATGCACAGGCAGCTGGCCCCGCATGTCCTCGACGGTGACGCCCAGGTTGCGCAGTAGCGCGGCCAGGGTCTCCATGGTGGGGGCGGGCATGGGGTACCTCCTGCGGCGCAGGGTACATCGGGTCAGTCGCCTTCGGGGCTGTTCACGGCAGGCAGGTGCCCGCTGCCCAGGTCCAGCACGGTGCCCTGCTGCATGGCGTCCAGCATGGGCTGGGTCATGTCGGTGTGCAGGTGCACCGTGCCGTTCGGCACCATGCCGTGCTCGTGGCACTGCTCCAGCCCGGCCACAGCGCCCAGGTGCACCTGCATGCTGGGTCCCAGCTTGAAGTCCTCGGGGCAGAACGCCAGCGTGGCCACGTCGTCCAGCAGACTGCCGTCAGGCAGCTCCTGCAGGGCGGTGTGCTGCACCGCCACCACCACGGCCATGCCGTGGTGGTGGGCCAGCTGGTGCAGCTGCTCGATGAGGGGCAGCACCAGCTGCTCGTACAGGGTGTTGGTGTCGGTAGGCATGGGGGCTCCTGTGCACCGTTGTAGGCCATGCGCTGGCGCTGCGCACCACACGCAGCTGCGCCCGGCTGGTGGGCCGGGCGCAGGTGGCGGGCGCAGGTGGCAGGTGTGGGGCTTAGTCGGCCCACACCGTGGCGGTCACGTTGTCCATGGTGCTGGTGTACTGGCGGCCCTCACCGTCCAGCTGCTCCTGCTCGTCGGCAAGAGCGAACACCACGGTGCGCCCGGTGTCGGGGTTGGTCACCGTGAAGCGCTTCGGCCACAGGCCGGGGCGCAGGCCCAGCTCGCTGGCGTCGGCGCTCAGGTGCCAGCAGCCGTCGCTGCTGCTGGCCCAGAACTGCGCCAGCTGGTAGGCCGGGCCGATGCGGGCGTGGTCGCGCTGGAAGTTAACGACGCTGGAATCTACGTAGGTGGCGGGAAGGCTCGACATGGTGTCACTCCTGTGTGCTGCAGGCATGTAACCACGTACCGCGTACAGGCGCAAGTAGAATGTTGACTACTCGCCCAACTGCGGAGCCGGTGCTCCTGCTGGGCGCGGCAGGGCCAACAGGGCGTCGGGCACGCGCAGGCCCCTGGGCTGCTGGCGCTGGTGCAGCAGGTGCTGCAGGGCGGCCTCCAGGGCCTGCCACAGCGTGGGGCGGGTGCCCACGCTGGTGCACATCGTGCCGTTGATGAACACGGCCCACAGGGTGCCCAGGTCTTCCACGTCCACGCGCAGGCCGCCGGCTGCGGCGTGCACGTCGCCGGCGGCGTCGCGGGTCCACAGCGGGGGCAGCACCAGGGCCTCGCCCAGCGTGATGAAGCCCTGCCGGTGCTGGCGGCTGGTGGGCACCACCACCAGGGGCTGGGCGGTGGCCAGGGTGGCCAGGGCGCTGGTGCCCAGGTCGTGGCTCGGCAGCACGCTCCAGGGGGTGGCGGGCCAGGGCTGCACGTTCGTGGTCAGCTTGCTGTACACCTCGCCGTCGGGGTCCACGGCCAGCAGGCAGGCCATGCCGTTGCTGTAGCAGGTGCAGGCCAGGGTGCGGGTGGCACCGTGTACGTCAACCGTCCCCAGGCGGGCCATGGCCCCCATCGTGGTCGTAATCGTGGTGTCGGCCATGGGCTACTCCTGCACGGCGGGCAGGGCGCTGCCCACGTAGACGTTCGGCAGGGCGTTCAGCGTGGCCAGTTGGGCCTGCCCGGCCAGGGTGCTGGCCTGCACGTGGGGCCGCAGCAGGCCCAGCAGGTGGGCGGCCTCGGCAGGCCGCATGATCGCCGTGTAGAACCGCGCACCCACGCGCACGGCCTCCACCCCGCCGGGGTACACCTTCGGCGGGCGGGCCAGCCGCTCCTCCCAGGCGGCTGCCCACCAGGGCACCTCCAGGCTGCGCAGCTGCACGTGCCAGCCGCCGGGCATGGGCAGGCGCAGCACGGGGTCGGTGCGCACCACCATGCCACCGCTGTCCAGCCACAGGCTGCGGCGGCGGCAGGTGCTGTCGGGCTGGTAGCCATAAGCGTCAGCGATGTAGCGGCGCACCACGCCACCCAGGCCGGGGCTGCACCAGGGGTTCGGCACGACGTGGGCCTTCCCTGGCTTGGTCGGGCGGGGGTATCCGCCGGGACAGTATCGCAGGTGCAGGCAGCGGCGGTCACCACGGACACCGGTGCGGTGGCGGCTCATGCCCAGGGCTCGCCGGCGAAGACGGTGCGCTCGCTGAACAGCTGGCGTGCCAGCCACAGCGGCACCAGCACCACGTGCTTCCCGTTGGGTGGGTACCCCGCAGCGCTGTACGACTGCTGCAGCTGCTGCAGCGTGGTGAGCACCGGCGGCACCGGCTTGCCCAGGTGCATGCGGGGGTCGATGCGGTCGGGGCTGTACACACGCACGGCACCGTGGCCGCTGTGGTAGGCCAGCGTATGCAGTTGGATAGGGTCGGCGGCATGGGGAGGCACGGTGAACCCCGTGATGGCCACCAGCAGCTGCGGCTGCGTGGGCGTGGGGTGCGGCTGCTGCATGGGGAAGCCCTCCTGGCTGGTGTGTTGTAGGCCAGCCACGCCCAGCCCGCACACAGGGGGGCAGCTGGCGCTGCCCGGCCACCGTGAACCAGCCAGCAGGACAGG
>Ga0208299_1000216_pt1 | contig 55360 bp, 69 predicted proteins | sample 15_taG_FD_184089 | JGI IMG/M metagenome (GOLD analysis project Ga0208299, IMG submission 184089) | Marine viral communities from the Subarctic Pacific Ocean - 15_ETSP_OMZ_AT15312 metaG (SPAdes) (version 2) | ecosystem: Environmental > Aquatic > Marine > Oceanic | place: Pacific Ocean | collected... | reverse complement strand
CAACTGCTTTAATTATTGGTAGTGCATTATTAATATTCATACTTTTAACATAACAAAAGCAAGTAATGAAAATACTAGAAAAAATAATATCAATATTAACATCTGATGAATTTGGTCATATAATTATAACATTAGGGATAATAGTATTATTACTTCAAATGATAAGAGCATATTTACAATAAACAAAAGGAGATAATCAGTTCATAAAGAGGCTAGTAAACAAAATCTACACTTCTTAAAGTCATATATAGAAGTAAAACAGAACTCACCCAAGAGAAGATTAACAAATGGGTTTGACAAAATTTGAGTGTTGTTCATATGGTTCTTAACAGTCTTCGGTTCATAGCCTTAGGTAGGCACACCTAACCCTGCACTCAATAATTTAATGGAAGAACACCAAATCAAATAACTAAAAAGAAAAATAAAAAAGACAGGAAAAATACAGGAAAACAAATGTAACAGTATTAATATAAGGAGACAATAATGCAACAATTAACATTGGATTTAAATTATTACAGACCAATATGCAACTGTGAAGGTTGCTTTAAAGATTCAACAATAATGCTAGAACTTGGCAATGAAAAGTTTTATGTATGTGAATATCACAACATGGAATTAATGAGAACAGATGAACAAGTTAAAGAAACAATACATATGTCACTACTTGCAAAAGCATTAAACTATCGTCAAGAAATATTCAGTTACAATTCTGAGTAATTATAATTTAGCCTGTCCATATCTCCTGCGACTGCTCGTAGATTGCGTATCTACAACGGAGCGTATACAGTTAAGATTAAATGGGCAGGTTAATAACTTGTATAATACAAACTATAAATCGATAGAGGTTGATGGAACCTTAAAATCCGAATCATATCTATTTAGACAGATTAAGGTCTGGGATAAAAATCAGCCTCTTATCGATTGCTTTAACATTAAAAGGAGCAATAATGGATAATTATGAAAGTAGAATAGATGTCTATATACAAAATAAAATAAAAAGTAAAAAAAAGGAGTAATAATGGGGATACATTGGACTTGTTGTCAATGTGAACAGCAAGTAGAAGACCATCAATATGATAGTGATGAAAGAATATGTCATGATTGTATGGATGAAGAATATGATGATTTAAACTTGCCAGATAAGATGGTATCAGATGAACATATGCGTAATGAAGTTTATCTCTATTTAGAACAACTAAAAGAATCTGGTGAAACTAATATGTTTGGGGCAGGAGTATATCTTAAAAACCATTTTAAATTACCTAAGCATGAAGCAAGAAAGTATTTATCAGATTGGATGAATCAATATAATAAAGGAAAATAACAATGATAGATTGGTTTATAAAACCTCAGAAAGAATACACTAAAACTTGTAGTCGTATAAAATATAAAACTGAATCAAATAGATTAAAGTTTTGTAAGAATTGCAATATGGTATGGGAATGGGTTCATATGACTAAAAGTTGTTATAGGTATCGAGATTTTCCTACTTATGGTTTAACTAGAAAAACATGTAATTATTGTAAAAAATAAAAAAAAAGAATAAGGAATAATTATGATAAAACTAAGAAATCTTAAAAATATTGTTGAAAAACAATTAAGAGATAAACCTGAACTTAGAGATAGTGATAGTAAATTAGTTGCTAGAATATGGTATAATCATATATTAAACAGAAGTCCTATTCCAGTATCAAATATGTCAGCAATAGATTTATTAATAGCAATAGGAAATGGTGAATTAATAGGTTGGTCATCTATTACAAGAGTAAGAAGAAAAATACAACAAATGAATCCAGATTTAAGAGGAAAGAAATATGAAAAAAGACAAGAATCTACTAAAACATACATTAAAGAAATAAAAGAGTTTGAATTACATGAACTAAGAAAGCAGATAAATTCAGAAAATTAATTGCTATGAATAAGTAGCTATTTTTATTAACTTTACACCCCCCATAGGAGAGAAAATATGCAAATTGAGAGAATGTATAGTGAATTTCTTGACTTTAAAAATAAAGAGTATAAAGAAAAATACAAAGGATTAGAAAAGTCATTTTCAGCATCATCAGCAGGGCATTGTTATAAAAAACATATATTCAAAATTACTGATTCCCCACAAAAACAAATAGAATCAAGAAGTCAAAGAATTATGAGACTTGGAACGTTGGTTCATCAAGACTTTGAAGATGCTATTAAATATTATATTAATAATAATACAGATAAGTTTGCAACATCATCAGATGGAAGTGGAACAGGAGAACCAACACAATTCTATACTAGAGTTGATGGAAAAACAGATAAAGTTTTCTTTATTGAACATAGAATACATATACCAGAATATAATATAGTAGGTCATCTTGATTTTGCAGTTGCTGATAAGAATAACAAAGATGTATATGTTTATGATTATAAAACAGCAGCATCATATAAATGGAGTTTAAAGTTTGGAAGAAAATATAAAGATAAGAATCCAAATTTTAATTATGAAATGCAACTGTCTACATATTTATTGGGATTGCAAAAACACTTTGAAGAAATAGATTTTCAAGCAGAGTCTATACAAATGTCAATTATATGGTATAATAAAGACACAAGCAGAATGAGAGAAGAAAAAATACAACTAGAATATGTTGATATGGCAATAAACTATTGGGAAGAACTTAATCAATGGAGAGATTCAATAGAAAAAGAAAACCCAAAATTAGATAATTATGATACTGTAAACTTACTAATACCAAGATTTAGAGAAGTTGGAGTACCATTTCAAGATTGGGAATGTAATTATTGTCCTTACGAACATATTTGTAAATAAAAAAAAAGGAGAGAAACATGGGATTTGACTTATATGGAATAAGTCCAAAACAAAACACAGATAAACCAGAAATACTCACAAATAAATCTTCATGGGAATTAGAAGAAAATGAACGTGAATCATATTGGAAAGCGCAAGATAAATATAAAAATGAAAACCCAGGTATTTATTTTAGAAGAAATGTTTGGGGATGGAGACCTCTTTGGGATTTTGTTCATTCTATTTGTAATGATATTTTAACAGAAAAAGATTATGAACATGGTCATTTTAATGATGGTCATAAAATATCAAAAATAAAAGCAATTAGAATAGCAAAAAGAATAGCAAAAGCTGATAAAGAAGGAATAATTCAATCCCTTGAACAAGAATATAATATAAAAAAAGATGAAGCAAGGTCATATAATGCTCAATGGGAAGAAGCAATAAAACAAGAACCACAACTTCGTGATTGGACAGAGCATTATCCATTTCAAAGAGAATCATTGCTTGATTTTATGAAATTTTGTGAACAATCTGGAGGATTTACGATTTGTTAATTAAAAATAAGAAAGGGCTAGTATGGAAAACTATGCAAAATGAGTTAATTCATACTAGTCAAATGGAAACAAGTCATTTATTTAATTCAGTTAAGATGATGTACAATCATATGGCAGAGTTAATAGGATTCCCAACATTTTGGTTTAATAATAAATATGGAGCTTGGACTGATAGATGGATAAATAAACCAGAAGAATCATTAAATGCTCTTAAAACATTAGTATTAGAGTTAGAAGATAGAACAGATTGGGATTCAAATCAAAAAGATACATATTTAAGAATAAGACAAACACTAAGTGGTGGATTTCATAAAGTTGTATTTGACGAATTAAATAAAAGAGGAGTTGATACAAGTACAATAAAATTAGAAAATCCTTTAAAATTATTAATAAAGAAAAAGGAAAAATATGAACAAAAACAACTCATTAGAGGTAATTGATAAAAAAACAGTTATCAATGCACAAGAAATATTAAAAGGCGTTACAGAACAACATACTAAAGTATCTCAAATTGAGACACCAAAAGCATATGTCTATAAAAAGCAAGGATTTGACTATGTTAAACTTGAGTATATGAGAGCAATAGCCGATAAGAATTTCCCAGGCTGGAGTTGGACTATAATCAATACAGAAGTATTAGGCTCTGAAGCTTATGTAGTTCATGGCAGATTAAAATGGTTTGACAATGGAATATGGAGAGAAGGTGATATGGTAGCTGCACATAGAATACAAAAACAAAAAGGAACAAATCTATTTGTTGATATAGGAAATGATGTTAAATCAGCAAACACAGACACAATGAAAAAAGCTTTTAATACTTTTATGAATATTGCAGATGATGTATACAAAAAGCAATATGAAGACCCAGAATTATCAGATAAACAAATACATGAAATAAGAAAATTAGCAGATGAAATAAGTGCTGATAAACTAATTGAAATGGATACTTTGATAACAGAAGGAAAAATAAATAACCTTAATTACAAAGCAGTTATAGCAAAACTAAAAAGAATAGGAGATTGATAATATGCAATCATATGATGATAACTTACATACAACAGGAGCAGAATATATCGTTGGATTAAATGATGGAACGATATTTAAAGAAATAATCTTTGAAGGATATAGGATGTTCAATGGTAAGCAAATAATGTGTTTTAGAACAAAGAAAGAAGATTCTGTTGTTACCGTGAATCCAAGTTATCACAGTTTTACAATAGAAAGCTCTGATATGGAAATGAATGAAGTACTATATAGAGAAATGAATGAAACACCTAACAAAACCCAAAAGGAGAAATAATGGGAAACGTAACACATAAAGAGTCTGAACAACTGGAAAAGAAATACCCAGGAATTACAGATACTCTTCAATCAGAAGGTATCGTTGGCACAAGAAGACGTAATAAGCCAAGATATATGTTAAACGCAGAAAAGAAAAAAGTTCAACCCACTCTTTACTTCAAAGGTCATAATCAAGGAAACGATAGTAAGAAGATGACTGAGTTAAGAGATAAATGGATTGAATTAGTAAAACAATACACAAAGGAAGAAAATAAGTAATGAAAAAACTAGATAATACTACATTTGATTCAGCAATAGATGGAGGCTTTACTCCAATACCATCTGGAACATATCCAGCTCATGTTACAGAAGTATTAATTAATACTTTTGAAGATAGTGGTAAGAGTGTTTATAATTTAACATTCAAAGCTGCTGATGAGGTAAAAAATCTACAAGTACCAAAACTAACAAGTGATGGTAATGGTGGATATGAACAAGAAACAAATGGTGAAGGAGAAACTGTAACAATAGAAGGAAGCTTCATATCTGGAAAAACATTTCGTTTGGATAAAGGAATGTGGTTAACTCCTAAACCAGAGCAAGGTAAAGGTTGGCAAAATAAAATATATGTCAAATATTGTCAAGCTCTTGGTGTTGAATTTCCAGAAACAGAAGATGGAAAACTTCAATTAGCAGAAGTCGAAGATGAAGATATTCTTGGACATCCATGTTTAATTAAAGTTGATGAAGTTGAATGGGAAAATAAGAAAACTGGAGATTCTGGTAAATCAGTAAAAGCAATAGATATACTTCCATGGAAAGAAGGTAAAAAACTTTCTACTGATGAATTATCTGCTGATGATTTGCCATTTTAATTAAACCATAATATAAAAGGTAAGAGTTTGTTCTAATTTGTCGAGAAGACATTAAAAATCAACCTTGAAGAGGTTGTTCTCTTACCTTTTTATCTTGTAAAAAGGAGAATAAATGAAAAGCATGAAAGTGCCAGTATTAATATTTGAAAATAATGAAGATGTAGATATTTTAATAGCAGCATTATATAACTGGAATGAAAGTCAAAATAAGTATGATAAACAAAAAGTTCAGGAAAAATTAAATGAAATCTACAAAATCAAAACAATACTCGATAACACGAACAACAACTAGAAAAATAAATATTTTAGTTAAAAAAGCATTAGCTAATTGTCCAAAATTAACTCCTGCAAAAGGATATAAGTTTTTAAAAGACTTAGAAAAAGGTAAAATATTTATAACTAGAAACGGAACAAAAGGAGTATATCTAGATAGTACTCCAACATCTGCTAAAGTAATAATAGTATCATGCAAATCAGAAGAAAGTGAAAAATCATATTACTTAGGCAAACAAAACATAGCAAATACAACAGAGGTTAAGGAGGTTAACCAATGAGCAAGCAAAAACTATTTCCAAAATATAAAGATGATATAGAAATAAAACTTACACAATGTTTAGAAAGAAAATATCATGATGACCAAGTAGAAGCAGAAGCAGTAAATCGCGGATGGATACAAGCATTGAAATGGGTAAAAGGATATGATGATTTGTATAAAATGGGAAGTATTCCAGAAATAACTGGAGATAGGGATACAGATGCTTTATTAGAAGATGAAAGAATAAACCAAGAGGAGTTATAAAATGGGAGTAATGAAAAGAATATCAATGCTTTGTGAAGAAAAAGATAGAAAGGGGCTAATAAGCCTTTTAAATATGAATGATTTAACAAGGTTAACAAATAAAACAGCAGAAGAAATAGCTGATGATTTTATTTTAGCTCATAAAAATATGAGAAAAAAAAGAAATGATGAATCTTATAAAAAGTTAAACGAAATACATGATGAAATGCAAGGAGTTGAAAATGATGGTAATGCTTGATATATCAGAATGGATATTAAATTTCTTTATATTTAGTTTAGGATTTTTATTTTCATGTATTGGAATTTTACTGTTTACATTAATACTTTATGCAGTCTTAGATTGGATAACTAATATAATAAAAAGGAGTAACAGATGAAATACTGGATAGAATCATTACAAGAAAACGCATTTGATGTGTTTATTGTAACAATAGTAATTGTATCAATTATTGCATATCATTATTTACAAAGATGGTATATCAATAAAAAGTTTACAGAACTAATGAAAAAACTAGATGTTATAAATGATACACTAAATGAAACATTAGATGAATTTGAAAGATGAAATGTCCAGCTTGTGGATTTAATGGAGGAAGACAATACAATCATAGCAAAGAGATAATAAAAATATTAGCTTCAAAACCAGAGAGAACAATAAAATATATAAAAAAATTAGTATCCGAAGTACAACAAAATGTACCATCGGAATATAATGCTAAATCATATTTTTATTTTCTTAAAGGAATAGATAAAGCAAATAGTAGAATAATAGAAAGAGCAATAGAACATTATCTTAGAGCTGGTTATCATTTACAAGGAAAAGGCTTTGCATATGTTAAAGCAATGATTAATAATGAGAAACTAAATGCAAATAAGAAGTTGCAAAACGAGTATAAACGTCTTGGTAGAACACCAAAGATAGTTACACTAAAAGGAAATGGAAATGCCAACAAAAAGAAAACCTAGAAAAAAGAATATTCAGGGAAATTTCAGAGGAGCAGAAGATAAATTCTGGTCTAATGTAATAAAAGGTTTTAAGAAATTTCTTAAATCACCATTCAAATGAATAAAAAAATAGTAAAGTTAATTGAAGAGAGATTAGAAAAAGGCAAAAGAGAATATAATGAAGAATTAAATCCTTTCGATGGAAGAGATTGGGTAGAAGAAACATTAGAAGAAGTTGCAGATGCCTTAGTCTATATAACAGCTAAACTAATACAAATAAAAGAGGAGTCAAAATGAGTTTAGAATCAACATTATTTCCAGTAAAAGAAATACCAGCAGTTGGTAGACATTTAGATACAAATGTTACATTACTAAATGATACTGGATATAAATTCATAGTAAGAGAAGATACAAATGAAGTTCTTAGTTGTATGAGCAATGAATACAAGTTAATTAAAAATCAAGAAATAATAGAAAAAGCTATGCCAATTATAGAAGATAGAGGTGGTATAATGGTAGAGCAAAATCTATTTGGAAATGGTTCTAGAGCAAGTTGGCAATGGAAATTCCCAGAAGTTGAAGTAGATGTTGGAGGTGGAGACTTAATGAATCCTACTATTAATATCAACAACAGTTACGATGGTTCTTCTGAAGCCAGCGCAATAGCTGGTGCTTTTAGATTAATATGTTCTAATGGATTAATTATAGGAGTAACTTTTAGAAAAGGAAGTACTAGACATAGTATTTGGTCAAAGAAAAATAATTTTGATGAAATAATAAGTAGCGTTATTAATAGCGTTGAAAATATATTCAAGACAGATTTTAAAGACCTAATTAATACAGAGATAGATAAAAAACACATAGCTAAACTAATTAAACTATTTCCAGAAACACATACAGAATCACTATTTCACTATATATTAACACATAATCCAAAAACATACTGGGATTTATTAAATGCTGCTACTTGGGTTGCCACACATCAAATGAAAAGAGGAGTAGAAGCAACACATAAATTCGAGTCAAAACTGTATTCAACAGTATATGGATTTGCTAAATCTGTAATAGCAAAAGCATAAATAAAAATTATTAAGGGCTAGAAATAAAAAGAAAGAAGATTATGAATTCTAAAAACTTTTCGGTTGGCTAACCGTCTAGCCCTTAGTATTAAAAAGGAGATATATGAAAGAAAAATTAGATGTAATGCCGTATAGTGAAGAAGCTGAATCATCTGTTTTAGGTTGTATACTTACAGATGAAAATTGTTTTGATAAAGCCCAACCGTGGATAAGAAATGATAAAGCTTTTTATAATACAAATAATAAAAAAATATGGGAAGTAATTAAAATATTAAGACAAAATAAACAACCGATAGATTTAGTAACAGTAGCAAATGAATTAAAAGAAAATAAAGAAAGTGATATAGCATATTATTTAAGTGGATTACCAGAATTAATAGCAACAACATCTAATGTAGAAAATCATGCAAAAATAATTTGGGAAAAATATGTACAAAGAGAAGTAAGAACAACATCTTATAAAATGTATAATATAAGCTTTGATAGATATGATAAAACACCTTCATTAATTAATAATCAACTAAGATGGTTAGAGGAATTAAGAGAATTACAACCAAATAGATTAAATAATTTAGATGCAATGGTAGAAGACGCTGTAGCACATATAAAAAGTGGAGAAAATGTAATTAAGTTTGGAATGTATTCTCTTGATAAACCAGCAGGAGGAATGACTAGAAAAGAAGTAACTGTATTAGGAGGTAGGCCTGGACATGGCAAAACTACTTTAATGATAAATGTTCTTAAATCTTTAATAGAGCAAGGATATAAAGTAATGTTATTCAACAGAGAAATGAGTAATACAGAAATGTTAAGAAAATTAATTGTATTAGAAAGTGAAAAACTATTATATGGAGATATTAGAAGAGGAGAAATAGAAGGATTAGAAGATGAAATAGATAAAGCTGAACAAACTATAAAAGAAAAATATAAAAATCTAATAATGTATGACGATATAAGAACACTTGAAGATGGAATATCAGAAATATCTAAACATAAACCAGACGTAGTAATAGATGATTATATTCAATTAATAACAATGAATGACAATAAGGATAGAAGATTCCAAATAGAAACAATTATGCAAGAATATAAATGGGTAGCAAAAAAAGAAAATTGCTCTTGTTTATTAATAAGTCAACTAAATAGAGAAATAGAAAGAAGAATAGACCCCTATCCTAGAATGAGTGACTATGCAGAAAGTGGAGTAATAGAACAAACAGTAGAAAATGCATTATTTGTGTTTTATGGATACAATTTTGACCATGAAAACTATGATATGTATGAAAGTGAAATTATATCTTGTAAAACTAGATATGGAGTAGTTGGAGGATATAAAGTAGGATTTGCAGGAAATAGATGTGCATTTTATTCAACAAGAGAACAAGCTATAAACGACTTAAAGAAAACAAATATAAGTGAAAAACCAAAAACAGAATGGCTCGAAGGAGATTGAACGAAAATATAAACTAATTTCAAAATATGCTATAGCACAGTATGAATTTGAAAAAATAATTGGGTTTAAAAAAGCCATAAGATTAACAGTTCAAGAAAAAAGTAAAATAAATGGAGATAAGTGTCTAAGTGAATTTACTAACTCCAAGTTGGAAAATCTCCTTTTTAAACTTAGATACTTATACTCCAAATTAAAGGAGAAAGAATGAAAGAAGTTATAGCGATAGACCCAGGTGCTAGTGGTGGATTAGCTTTTGTATCTAATGAATATCAAATTGCATACAAATGCCCTAAAACAACAAGAGAAATGTTTTCAATATATAATCATTGTATGGCATCTTGTTATGTAGAATGTTCTATTCCAACAGTAGTAATTGAAAAAGTATGGGCATTTCCTACAGACGCAAGAAGCAATGCTTTTAATTTTGGAGCTAATTATGGAAAATGGTTAGGAATTATAGCATCTTCTAATATAAAACCAATATTAGTAATACCTAAAAAATGGCAAGACGCATATCAACCATTATCAAAAGAAAAAAAGATAAGAAAAAAAGAGCTTAAAAAAATAGCCGAAGAAATGTTTCCTAATATTAAGGTAACTCTTTATAACTGCGATGCTCTTTTAATAGCAGCATGGGCAAAAACAGAAGGAGGAATAAATGAAAGCACCAATTGAAGGTGAAAGTATATTTGATTACAGTTATCATCCATTTGAATGTAAATCATTTTTATTAAAAATGGATATGGGAGTCGAACAAGTACCAACAAAAACAATATATTTATATTTTGGAATAAAACCAATAATACTAGTAATAAGTAGTGATACAAACTATAGCATATCAATAGAATTTAAAATTTGGAAATTTTCATTAGCTTTTAATTTGAGTATTTGGTCATGAATAATGATTTACAAGATAGAATAATAAAAACACTTGATTCTATAATAAATACTTTAAGTATATTAGTTAGGGAAGTCAAGCAAAGTAAGTTAAGAAAGAGCAAATATAAAAAGAGGAGTTAAACTATGGATACAGATTGTCCAGTTGTAATACCTTACTATGGTGGCAAGTTTACAATGAGTAAGCAATTCTTAAAACATATACCTGACCACCTTAGATACTTTGAACCTTTCTTTGGAGGCGGCTCAATGTTTTTTAGAAAAAACAAAGCAAAATGGAATATACTTAATGACATAGATAATGATTTAGTAAACTTATATTTATGTATACTAGATAAATTTGAAGAACTATCAGAAAAAATATATTGGTATCCAAGAAGTAGAAAATTACATGATGACTTTAGAGCTGACATTAAAGCAATACAAGAAATAAATATACCAGACACAACCAGAGCATCTAAATATTATTACATTGTAAGAAACGCATTTAATAATAAGCCTTTAAATACATTTTCAAAAGATACATATTGGGATACAAGAATGATAAAAGAATTAAAACAATCAAAAGAAAAACTTAATGGCTCAACAATAGAAAATTTAGATTTTGAAAAATTAATAGAAAGATACTCAATGAGAGAAGGAGATTTTGTATACTTAGACCCACCATATGTTATAGCAGATAAAAAAGATTACTATAGAAATAGATTTGATAGTAATATGCACGAAAAACTTAAAGAAACAGTTGATAAAATAAACATAAATAATGCTAAATTCATGTTAAGTTATGACGACAATGACGATATAAGAGAGATGTATAAAGATTATAGTATACTTACAATAAAAACAAAATACTCAGGAGCAAATCCTGATATAAGGGGTGAAGAAAAAACAGAGCTTTTAATAATCAATTATCCAATCAAAGAACAGGGGGAATTGTTTTGAGCATAGGAAATGAATTTAGAACGGATGACGATGGCAATATAATAGGATGTCCTAGGTGTGGAGCTAGGAACATGAAAAAAGATGGATTTAATTATTATAAAAATAACAAAAAACAACAATGGGCATGCAATTCATGTTTTAGAAAAACATTAAATCCTATCATAGTAGAGGAATCCCCATTCAAAGTCGCTGATAGAGACCCAGAGATGATGCCAGTAGAAGATATAATAAGTTTTCGTCAAAAGGCATATAAACAAAAAAAGAAAGCAAAGGAAAGTAGAACTCTTGTAGATATACATATCAATATAGATGGGCCTATAGGAATTGCTCATTTTGGAGACCCTCACGTTGATGATGATGGAACTGACTTATCTCAAATAATAATGTATACAGATATTATAAATAATACAGAAGGAATGTTCGCAGGTAATTTAGGAGATATACAGAATAACTGGGTAGGCAGATTGTCTGCTTTGTATGGTCAGCAATCAACATCTGCAAAGGAATCGTGGAAATTGACCGAATATTTTGTCAATAAGTTAAATTGGTTATATCTTGTTGCTGGGAATCATGATGTATGGAGTGGGGATGGAGATCCTCTTGAGTTTATAATGAGAGACCATAGAGGATTATATGAGAGATGGGGAGCAAGGATGAATCTTATATTCCCAAATGGTAAAGAAATAACAATTAATGCTAGACATACTTGGAAAGGGAATAGCATGTGGAATACTGCTCATGGTGTTGCAAAGGCTGCTCAAATGGGGTGGAAAGACCATGTTCTTACTTGTGGTCATACTCACGTTTCTGGCTATCAAGTTATAAAAGACCCAGCTTCTGGTCTGATTTCACACGCTTTACAAGTTGCTAGTTTTAAAATAATGGATAATTATGCAGATAAATTGGGATTAGATAATAAGAACATATTTAATTGTCCAGTCACAATTATAGACCCTCAATACGATGATGATGATAATAGATTAATTACTACTATTTTCAATCCTATAGAAGGTGCTAATTTCCTTACTTGGAAACGCCAAAAATGGAAAGAACAAAATAAATAATAAGATTAATGTAGGGGCGTAATTTCCTAATTGCTCCTCCCTATCTCTCTCAAAAAGGAGCGTCCCTACATTGTAATTCAAGGAGTATAAAATTATGTTAACAGAAAAATTTGCTAGTTTAGAATTGGAAATAGAAGACTTAAAAGGTCAAATTGATTGGTATAAAAAAGGATTAAATGAAATATATCAAGATTTAGTTGGAAAGCCAATGAAAGCAAGAAATTATAAAGATGCTATGAGGTTATTAGCAATGATACACTCAATTGAAAATGGAGAACCTACAACAGCAGACTCTTATAATAGTAGAGACAATATAGAATATAATTATAGTAATAAAGTAGGGAAAAGAATTACTTTTGAATCAATTTAAATCTTCAGCTATATTATAAATACCCCTTCCTAACATACCAATAAAAACTGGCATTATAAGAAAAGAAAATTCATCAAAAATATCTTCTAACATTTCATCATCGTCATCTGAACCCATTCCCATTAATACTACCCAAGTAGCTGTTCTCATAGCGATACCAACAGCTGGGTTTTCAAAACTTCTTAACATACTAAATGATTGATAACCAAATTTATCCATAAGGAAACCACCCCAGGGGATAACAGAAGCAAGAGTAGCAAGTACAGACGCAGTTGCCCTAGTAAATACAAATCTTAAAACAGCTCTTGCGTCATGGTCAATATTTCTATCTGTAGGATTGTATTCTACTCCTTTACCCTTATTAATAGGATACCTAGAAAAATTTACACCCATATCTGTCATTGATTTTGTAGCTTCTGTAACCAATCTTAAAATATTATCTGAATGAGAATATCCTCCATTCCAAAATTTTGACACAACATTCCAATCATGTTCCATTTGTTGAACAGCATATGTTTTATATTGATATATAGCCCTACCTAAACCATTAAATGCTTCTCCAACATATTGAGGACTCATACCAAACTGTGTATTATATACAGCATCTCTAGCTATTTTTCTAGCTTTAGCTGTTTTAAATATACTCATATCACCTTTAGAGCCAGTTGCATCATTCCCTCCAAGCTCTCCTCTTTTTTCAGCATCTAATAAAGCCATAACAGCAGTCATTTTACGAAGTGTTTCTTCTGTTCCAGTAAATGTAAAAACACTTTTTAACGGATCCCAATGCCAAGATAATTTCCATGATACCATAGTTCTAATTTTATGGTCTTGAATGTCTCCTATTAATTTTTGAAACCTAGCTTCAATTAATTTTTGTTTATTTTCAGCTTCTTCAATAGTAATTGCATCGTAATATTCTCCTCTTTTTCTTTTTAGCATTTCTTGGTGTTGTTTTCTTTTATTTTTTAATTCTTTTAATAAAGTTACTCTATCTTTTGATTCACCTTTTGAACGACTTTCAAGATTTAATAAAAACAAATCTATTTGGTCATCATTATTCATTATAAAATTTTCTCTGCCTAAAGCAACCAACTTAACAAAATCTCTCATGTTTTTACCTGGGATTAAACCAGTAATTGGGTCAAAACCCCAGTCAAACGTTTCTGGTTGACCTCCTTGTAACATAATATCATTAAACATAGAAAGTATATTTAATACACCAGTTCCCTCTACGATAGATTCCCATTTTTCTCTAGTGTATTTACCATTTAACGCAGAACCTGCTTCAAAAAGAGTTGTAAATCCATTAGCTATAACTTGATTTGAAATTTGAGTTAAGTTCATAAAAGCAGAGGAACTATCTAAAAATCTCATAGATGGAATAGCATTAACCCATTTTATTAACCTTTCTGCACTATTAGAAGTATGTTCTACTCCACCTTTTATCCATGCTGGTAGATTATTAAGAGTTTCAGCTACATTGCTATAGCCACCTTCTTTACCAGTAATAAAAGATGTAGATCTAGTATCACTATCTCCTACTGTCATTTTTATTCTATTAATAAGATAATCAACGACTCCTTCTGGAACCATTTGATTTTTTTCCATTTGCATTAATTTGTCTACAGCTTCTACAACATCAGCCATTAAATCATTTTTATGAAGAGATGAATATATTTGTTTTAAATAATCAGCGTGAATATTAGAATCTGTTCTTATTAAAGTAGCGTTAGTCCAGTCTGTAATATGTTTCATGTTTGGATTTGCTTGAGCATTTGTCATTCTAGTTAACCCAGCTTTATCTTCATCTGAAATAATTTCAGCGTTTCTATTAGCCATATCTTGTAAATGTTTTAATCCTTCTTGAAGATTTTCATATTCTTTTTTTCTTACATCACTTAATTTTTCAATATCTTCTTTTACTATAATACCAAAACCATCTATAGCTGTTTTAACTCTGTCAATAGCATTATCAATTTGTATATTTAAATCATTCCATTCAAATATATGAGGAAGATAATTATCTTGTTTTAAAGAAAAATAAGAATTTGGAGTTGATATATAACCATCTGATATTACTCTACCATCAACTTCTTTTGGAGGAGTGTAATAAACTTTAGACCTCATTCCACCTATAGAAAAAATATTATCCATAAATTCTTGCTTTTCTTCTGGTGTTAAGCCAAGCTTATCCATCCTTGCTTCTATTTTATTAGTAAAATCAGATATTTTCTTTAAATTCTTTTGATGAAAATCTTTAGCATCTTCTCCAATATTTCTATATTCTCCTCTCATATTAGCTAAAGTTTGCCAAAAATTAGGAAGAGTTTTATCTGCTGATTTTAAATTTTCATTTATTATTTCATTTGAAGGTTGATTTTCAATATATTCAAAATTACGCCAAGCTTTTCTAGCACTACCTTCTATCATTTCGTTGTCTTCAGAACCTTCTTTTCTCAACCTTCCATAATACTTTTCTTCACTAGCCCTATGCCAACCTTCTAATAAGCCACCAGTATGTTCATCTGTTCTTCTTATATTATCCCATTCACCTACACCATCTTTAATTTCATATCCTTCATCAATAAAATTTCTTGCTAGTTCTGGATTATCATTTTTATAAGGTTCATTGTTTAGAAGGAAAGCAGTATAGGATTCTTCACCAGTTTCACTATTAGTGTCTTTTAATAAAGCATACCTATACTGCGTGCCATCCTTGCCTCTAACAAAATAAACATTAGGAGTCTGTCTTCTTTTATCTTCTCCTTCTTCTGTCTCTCCATATTCATAATCATCTTTCATTTCCTGTATCAATAAAGAAAGCCTGTCCTTATACTTATCTTTAAATTCTAAATACTCTTCTGATTCATTAAGTATCATTTCTCCTAATTCCATATCTGCGTATTTAGATGGTGGTATATAACCAAATTTTATATTTCTAACTCTACCATCTAGGGTTTCATTCATAAAGTTTCCAACGTAAAAACCAACTAATGCTTTTTTAACATCAAATTGACTAGCGTTTAAATGTTCTTTATGTATATTGAATATTTTATCATCTATACTTCCATCGTGTCTATAATATTTAATTTTGTATATTGGTTGGTCATCTATTATTCCTTCACCAACTAATACAACTCTAGCATTAGGACCAGTTCTGTATTGAGTATCTAAAGATTCATTTCCAGTTTTAGGAGCATCAATTCTAAGATTAAATCCTTCTATTCCCCAAGCAGAAGCATCATTAAGGTTTAAGACAGATTGCATTAATTGATTGTCAGTTAAATTATCTTTATAATCTTCTAAAGTTCTTCTTATTTTATTTGCAAATCCTTCATAAGATGATATTTCATTATCACTAAGTCTCAATCCCTTTCTAATAACTTTCATAGCTACACCAAATTTATCTGCTCTTATAGCTACAACTTCTGGTGGAAACAAAGCAACTTCTCTTTTATTTAATTTACCAGATTTTTTTAACTTAGCTCTTTTTTCTTCAATAATCTTAACAGAAGTGAGCATAGATTTTGCTGCTCTAGGATTTTGTTCTATTGTAAGGTTGCTAACATAACCTCTTTGTTTTTTAGAAAAATAAACTCTCCAATCATCCATTATTGTAGATGGTTCTATATCGTAATTAAGAGCTTCTCCTTTTTGTATAGCAGCAATTGATAATCGTTGATATAATTCGAGATGAGATTTATAAAGACTTTCTGCTATTCCTAATTCTCTTTTAGCTTTACTTTTTTCAAAATTTGTTTTAGCATTTTTAAGATTTTTAAGAGCTATTCTAATCCCAAGTTTACTAGTATTTGGATGCCCAATAAAATTAGCAACAGCTTGTTTAACATCTATATTAAAAGACTCAATATCTTCAATAAAATGATTATCTAAAGAATTTAAGGTTGCTTCACATGATTTAATTTCAGCCATTTACTTACACTTTGGTTTGGTTTTTTCATTTCTTAATGCTTCTCTATATTTATTAATTTGTGTTTTATTAAAACTATCTATAGCTTTATAACCTTGTCCTTCTGCTACGCTTCCAGCTTGTTTTGTTACTTCACCAGCTTTTATACTTTTTAAATTAGTTTCAAAGTTTGGTAAAAATTCTTTCATAACTCTAGGACTCATTAAATCTATAGGCATTAATGTTAATACATTTGTTCTTCCACTTAGCCCTCTTAGAAATTGAATAGTAACTAAATCTTGAGTGTCATCAGACAAAAAAAGCCAATCATCTACATGGTCTTCTACAAATTTAACTAAAAATTTATTATGGTCTGCTGATAAATGTATTGGATATTCTTCCCCATCTTCCTCTTTTATTTTTTGATTTCTTTTTGCTCTTTTATATATATCCCAAAATGCGTCATTTAAAGAATGAAGATTCTTTGTTGGCTCACCATCTTCATCTAGTTCTTGTATTCTAATATCTCTAAGGTATTTATAAGCTTGAATAATAGCATCTTGTTTATTAACCCAATAATCACTTCCTTCATCAAACATTTTATTTTGTTTACCCATTTCATTCATAGTATTTGTATGAGCTATTTTATATGAGTCGTCAGAATAATCTAAAAAATGACTACCAGCAATTTCTTTATTTAAAATTGAATTAGATACTTTATTAAAAGCAAGACCTATACTAGATATAAGTTTTTCACCTGGGCTTATATTAGAATTAGTTTCTATTTTACTTGGATTTTCTATTTGAGATTTTATTGTTTCACTTACCTTCATTCTTTTTTTCATTTTTTCAAATTCGTGAATGTATTGATTTCCAACTTCTCTAGGACTTTTTCTTTTTTGAATACCATCTTCTGATGTCCAAAATCTCCTAGCTAAAGTTCTACTATCTTCAACAATCCTAGACATACCAGCGATATTATTAGCTGGTGTTAATCCTTGTCTTTGTTTACTAAAATTTTGAACATTAAAAAGAATCCTAATAGATTGTATATTCTCATCAGTTAATTCTTGATTATCACTTCTTTTGAATATTCTTTTTATTATATAATCATTATTCCATCCTATATCTTGAAGTAATCCAAATTTTTGATTATCAACAGCCATTTGTAATAAAATAGATAATTCATTTTCCATACTTGTTTCAAGATAAATTTCTCCTTTTGATGCAATTGAATAAACATCTCCTTTTTTATTTATTTCAATAATATTACCATCTTGGCTTTCCAAATTTATATCTACAATTCTATCTTTGTTATTTTCTATAACTTTTAATAATTCACCATTATTTTTATTTAATTGATTTTTATCTAATTCAACATCAGTTATTGTAACTCTACTTTGAGGTTTTCTAGCTGATATAAATCCACCATCTAAAGATTTAAAATATATTTTCATATCTTTATAAGCAAGTTGAGACAATACCATTTTAGCATTTGTTGCTCTTCCTTCAGCACCAGACAAAGCAGTTTGTTCTAATACTGAAGCTTTAACATGGTCTTTTTTAAGATATGTTGATTCTGAAGTATCCATATCTTCAAATTTTTCTTTAAACATTGGAAGTTTTATAATTCTATTTCTTTGTATAAAAGAGTCACTATTTTGCCAATTTTGATATGCTTCTAAAAGATCTTTTCCTATAAATTCAGCAAACCCGTGGTCTCCATCCCAGTCACCATCTAAGACATTCTTTACATCTTCATTTTTGAGGAACATAGTATCTCCATGACCTCCACTAACTAAGAACTGAACACGCCTTGTTACCACGCCTGTGACTTTAGCGACTGGTTGCCTGTGAATAAGAACATTTACTCCATCTCCTTGCTCAAGAGATTCATTTAATATATTAATTTTTTCTACAGATGTATTGTTTTGTGTAAACATTTTAAACAAGGCATAATCTTTTAATTCAGCGGCTTCTGGATTACTTTTTTCTATAGATTTACGATTTATAGATGCCCAATGTTTTACTACTTCATCGTATACTGGTTTATTATCAGCACTTACAGCAATATGATTATCTTTAATTAAGTTTTCAAGATGCCAAGCTGGTTTTAAATAAGCATGAGTAGCGTGACCTCTCTTTTTTCCAATTGCAATTTTTCTAGCTTTGAATATTCCATTGTTAAAATATCTATTTTTTAAAAAAGATATAAACATATTAGTAATATATTTATGAGAAACACCTCTACCATTTGTATCTTTAAGTAAATCCATCCATTTTTCAGCATCAGTTGGAACTCTTTCTTCTTCTCTACTTCTATTAACAGCTCCTAAAAATGTTGCAGGATTATCTCTCATATTTTTAAGAAGAGACAAATAATCTTGAGATATTATTTTATAATGATTTTCAATTTGTTTAATCAAATTATTATATATTTTAAAATCTTTAGATTCTTCTGACAATCCATCTGGGTCTAAAAGTATTTCACCTAAAGCAATAGGATGAGCAGCTGTATCAGCAGAGCCTACTGGATTCATAATTACTTTAATATCTTTTTCTGATATTCCATTTACTTTATAATCTTTAGCGAAATCACCAGCTCTAATTTTAGCTTCATTGTCAGAATTTAAATGCTCAAAAGTATCTACAACATTACCAGTTTTTGTATCTAATTTCTCAAAAAATGTACCATCTTTTCCTTGAGCAACTCTAGCAAATGGTTTATTCTCACCTTCTTTGTAAAATTCCATACCTAAAAATGGAGTACTTTGAAGATGCTTAACTGCTACATAATTTCTTATACCATCTTCATTTTTTTCACCTCTGTGATTTATAACAGTTTTAATAGCAGATAGATTTGGAGTTCCTATATTTCCACCAAGAGAGTTCATAAAAGCAGAACCAGACATAGTTTGACCATCTGAATTTTTAAATGTACCAGCCTCTAATACCTTTCCATCATTTGTACGAACTTTAACTATTGTATTTTCTGGTACTGTCATAATTTTTGAATCTAAACTTCCATCTTCTGTTTGAGGTGAATATCCATTTGTTAAAGGAAGGCTTAATCTTCCAAAGGTATCATTGATATGTTTTTCATTTAAAGCATAGCTATCATAATACAATTCTTTCATATATTCATGAACAGCAATTTTTTCCCTTATCAACATAGATTCAATATAGGGAAGAACTTGTCTTAAAACTCTTTTTTTAGCATCATCTATTTTTTCACCTTTTACAGGGTTTGAATGTGTAGTCCATCTTAAATATTCTTGAGCAAATTTATTACGAGTTGATTCTTTTAAAGTTGCGTCTTTAAGCATTACTTTATATAAAGCTTCATCTATATTTCCATCGTCTATTTCTTTCTGCAAGTAAGACTTGAAGTCATCCATTGTAAATGAAGCATGGTCTTTATTTGTAATAGCCATTACTAAAGCACTATTTCCGCCACCTTTCATACCTAGAATAGTTAAAAGATTTGCATTTTCAACTCCTTTAGATATTATTTGATTTAAATATTTAAATTTTTCAGCCTTTCCTAAACTTTCAAAAACTTTTTCATCAAATTTGTTTCCAGCCTGCCAATATTTATATACCTTATTTTCATCATCATACCATTTAGTTAATATATCTTTTGTTCTAAATAAAACAAGTTTTAAATTATGTTTTCCATCTCTTAATCTTTCTTCAAAAAATGTTGTAGTTTCATACTGAGATTCAGCAGTACCAGTATCTAATCTCTCAGTAGGAGATGTCATTACTGTCATTTCACCTTTAGTATACAAAGTTGGAAGTAATAATGTTCTATAAGCCCTAGTAAATAAGCCTTTTTGATTTGCTGACATAACTGGGATTTTTGCTCTATCTTTAAGATACATTACTCTTAAATCATTTAATTCTTCTTTACTATATTCTGTTTTAATATTAACTCTATATGATTTTTGTTTAGCTTGGTCTTTTGCCCATTCTTTTACTTTTTCAATATATTTTTCAAAAGAATTATTATCTTGAGCCATTTGAGATAAAACACCAACTTGACTTATTTCTATATGAACTCCAAATGTTTTATGAAACATTTGTTTAATATGAATATCTGAACCAACAACGCTAGTGCTATGCCTAGAACTATTTACACCAGTATCATTACCATCTTCATCTGTACTATTTTGATGTTGATATTTTGCATAAGGGTCGTATTGCAATCCTTTAACATTTTTCCATAATCCTCTACCTTGATAAAATTCTTCAGCAATAAAGTCACCAAGAGCATCGTCAGGTACTGCCCTGAATATATTTCTTAATCTATTAGCAAATTGTTTTAACCATATTTTAATTCTATTTAAAAGACTTTTGTCTTGTATCCTATTAGCATAATATTCACCTATATGTTGTACAAGTTTTTCTTCAGTTTTAAATTTATTAATACCCCTTTTAATTAAATCTGTATCTTTTAATAATCCTATATAAATATGAGCATATTCGTGAGGCATAGTATCTAAAGTAGCATCTGTACTCGACCATAAGGCTACATTCTCTATAGCAACACCAACAGCCGTCTTACCATTTGCATCCAGTACTCCTTCAAATGTATTATCAGTTATATAATTACCAAAATGTTTACGAAGTCTAGACACAATTTTTCTAGCAAGTTCTTTATTTGAAGTAATTTTAGACAATGGAGAAACTCCAGGCTGCTGAAGATAATCATCATCTTCTGAAATTTTAGGGATGCCTCCTTTTTCATAGCCTTTGTTTTCTTTTGTATCATCAGCTTGTTTTCCAAGAATTGTATTAAGTGAATTACTCATAAGAATAATTTCTTTATCACTTGGTTGATTCATATCATATGTTTGACCAGTATCTGGTTCTTCTATATTTTCTTTTTTAGTTGGAACTATTGCTGCTGAACGAGAATTTGGTTCTATAACAGTATTAATAAATGATTCATTAAAATCTAATTCTAATCCTTTTTCCTTTTTTAAAGTTTGGACTTTACCATTTTTATTATAATTAATTAAAAAAGGCATGATAACCATTTTTTCAACTTCTACACCATATTGATTTTCTATTAATCTTTTATAGGCACTTAATTGAGTAGAGTGTTGTTGCCTTTTACTTCTTTTAAATTCTTTACCTTTAAATACTTTATCATAGGCTCTACTATATACAGATGATTTACTTGTTTTTACATCCCAAATTTGAATATTACCAGTCTTAGGATTAAGAACAAATAAATCTATCTCTCCAGCTACCCCACTAGTATCATCCCAAACAATAATATTATTAGAAAGAACTCTAAGTCCTCTTTTATCTACTTGTTTTTTAATAACATCTAATGCTTCCATTAAAGAATCATAGGCTTCTTCAGAAATATCTGTATTATTAAATACTGGAGTCTTACCTTCTGTAAAGAAATCTCTAACAAGAGAATCAACAATATTACCTGCTGTAGTTGCATCTGTACTGCTTTCGCCAGTAAATGTAGATTTTATTACATTTGAAACTCTTTTAAAATTAATTCCCCCAATTATATAATTTCTTTTATTATCTCCTAATTCAGCTTGTTCTTGATTTTTAATTACTTCATTTTCTATTTCTTGTATATCTACTGCTTTATCAGAAACAGTTTCTATTGGAGTTGTAACATCATCTTCAGTTTCAATTGCTACGTCTTGAGTAGGAGTTGGAGATAAAGCAACTTTATCTAAATCTAAATCAAGACCATATAAATTACTTCCGTGAATACTACCATCTTCAGGATGTCTACCATAATAATATGGACCACCTTCCATTTCTGTTTCTTGCTCCATACCTGGAGCCAATTTATCAAAATATTGTTTAGCATCATCAGAAAGTTCATCATAGTATTTTTGAACAATATATGCGTCTGCTCTATTTGGGTCATTTTTAGACTTAAAAATTGTATCCCACTCTTCTTTATACTTTTTTACAAGCCTATCCCTTTCTTTTCCAGCTTCTATAACAAATGCAGTATGAGAAATTTCTTCTTTAGAACCTTTACCTCTTTCTCCTAATACATAGCTTGTAGCTTGTTCTATATTAAATTTTTCTACGGTAGGCTTTGGAGTAGGAGTTGGAGAAGTAGGAGTTCCTCTCTCTAATTCAGCAAGTCTATCTTGTAAATATTTAAATGTTCTAGGAGCTTCTTTTTCAAGTCTTGCTCTTCCAGTTCCAAGACCGTCTTCGGGAAGAACAATTTCTTTACCTTTTGGTATTTGAGCAAAAGCTTTGTCTATTGCTTCTACATTTTCTAAATAATCAGCATCATCAAAAAATGAACCTTCATCCATAGATGGTGCTTTTTTAGTAGGTATTCCTATTGCATTGGGTTCATCTCTTATTACTGCTTGTCCACCCTTACCTCTTCCTAAAAGATTGTCTCCAAATAAATAAACTTTATCTTTGTTTTTTCTTAATAAAGCAAATGTTAATTTTTTAACTTTAGAAACTTTAGAAAGTGATGGAGAAGTAGGCGTTGGAGTTTTTATTTCATTAATTCTTTCAATTTCTTCTTGAGTAGCAGATTTATATTTAATTTTAGGCAATTTAAGTTTTGCTCTTAACTTGTTAATCTGGTCTCTTCTTTCGTCAACCATAACAAAATCTTTATTAGCAATAGCTTGTCTTTCTTCTTCTATTGCAAATGCAAGACCTTCTACTACATTAGTATATTCTTCTTTAGTTAATCCTAAATCTTTAGAAAATTTTGGTAAAGTAGGAATTTGAGCTTGTTCTTCTGCTTTTACTTCAGCAATAATAGAACCAATATCACTCTTTCCTTTTTCTACTTTAGGTTTTTTAGTAGTTTCTTTAGTGCTTTTTGTTTCAACAGTAGGGGCAACATCAGCTTTTCCAATATTAATCTCATTAGGATATACATACTTTTGAGAACCAATAGTATTACCAGCTTCATCAACTTCTTGAACTTTATACATTTTAGCAGTTGCGCTTAATACTTTAACATTTTTACCAGAAAGATTTTTTATTTTTTTTCTTTTAGTTTGTACAGAACCAACCTTGCCTACATTTACTTTTCTTTCTTCTTGAGTTTGTTCTTTTGTTTTCATTGGTACTTCAGTAACAACTTCTGTATCAGTATCTTGTTGTTTTTCAACTTTAGAAAGAACAGATTTTTGAGCTATTTCAATTTCTTTTTCAGTAGGTTGAACATCGTAAAATTGTTCATTTTCACTATCTGTAATAGAATGACCTTTTACTTGATTGTAATCAAAATCAATTTGAGGTGCTCCTTGTTGTACTAAATCTGGTCCTTCTTCTGTTGTAATCTTACCTTCCATCGCAAACATTTTAAGAGCATGGAGCATTTGTTCATTGTTATCTATATCTATTCTTTGAGCATCGTCTTTTATTTGCCTATTTAAAGGAGATATTGCTAATCTTAAAATTTTATTTCTTTCTGAATCTCCTAACTTTTGAATAGCTGATATAACAGTAGGTTGAGATTTAATTAACTCAAGTAATCCAACAGATGTAGTCGCAGCTTCTTTAACTTTTGAAATAGCTTTTGAAAACTTTCCTTTACCTTCTTTAAATACTGACCAAAAATCAGCAATAGAATCAAAATCACCTTTACCTACAACTGATAAGAAATTATTTAAAACATCTTCATCTGAGCCTTCAGCAATATCTTTAGTTATTTCTGAAGTTGCATCTTCATCTAATGCCCCAATATTATATTCACTTGTTTTTTCTTTTATTATTTCTTTTGATTTTTTAGAAGCTATACTAGAACCTAAACCAAATGGAACACCCATTATAAAGCCACCAAATGCTTGTTCTAAAGCTCCAGTTTCAAGTGCTTCTTCTCCTACGACTCTAAAAAAATCATTTACATCTTTAAATCCTTCTCTAGTAGCATGATAACTAGCACCTTCTAAAGCAGCCTGACTCCATTCTGTTATACCTTCTTGTAATCCTTTTTCAACAACTTGAGTAGTTTTAGCTAAAAACCCCAAACCACCCCTAGTTAAAACACCTTTACCAGCACCAGATTTAATAAGAGATTTAGCAATTCCCTTCATTAAAGTTTCATCACCAACAAGTTTGTTAAACTTAGGAACTCCTCTCATTATAGCCCTAGCTCCTATTCTTTCTAAAGCAGCAGAAGCAACACCATAAGTAACAGCAGATATACCAGCTAAATCTTTTGCATCTTCTGGACTCATACCCATTTCATCTACCATCATATTCATTTGCTGTATGTAATTATTAGTACTTTCTAATATAAACATAGGCAAAAGTTCTAACGTAACCCTACCAGCTTTTAATGCTCCAACACCAGCAATAGTTTGTCCAACTAAAGTTGCAGGAATCGCTGTCGAAGCTATATACGCACCTGCAATAGCGGCACCAAAAGATGGTATAACTTGACCCATTGTTCTCGTCCAAGTCGCAGGGTTACTCCAAGCTCTTTCATCTGCTGTCCAAGCATGATAAGCTTGTAATTCTGGGTCGTTTGCTATTCTGTCACTAATTTTGTTATTAGCCCACTTCCTCATATCTTCAGCGGCTTTAGTTGACCACTCTGAATTAGATAAAGAAAGAGCCATACCAGAACCACCAGCAACAGCATTAATACCCATTTGGTCTAATTGATGAACTATTCCTTTAAAAAAACTAGCAGATTCATCTGGTTTACGCCAATATCTATCATCACGCTTACCTTCATAGTCGTATAAGCGCATACCTATTGGTATAGCTTTACTTCTTTCGAATCTAAGGGTTCTTAATGCTTGGTTTGTAGCTTGTTGTACTTCATATGGACTAGGCTCGTATCCTTGTTCTTTAAAATTTTGAATAACCCGAAGCTTTATTGCGAGAGTATCTAATTCATTTGACATTATATATTATTCTAAGCCTAGTGTTTTCTTTGCTTTTTCCATTTCATCAAGAGCTTTTTCTAGTGTACTATTAGGTTTTCTTTTATATTTTTCATTCCACCCACCTACCTCAATCATTCTACCAGTATCAACTGACATACCAGATGACAATGGTTCATTTAAAAAATCTTGTAATAGATTTATATCTTCTTTTGCTACATTTGCTCTTTGCATTAATGTAATATTTTTATTTAATCTGTGCATTAAATCAGCTCCTTGTTCATGCAATATTCTTTCTTCAGCTCCAAACCAACCAAGATTTTCACTTAATCTACGATTATTAAGACGAGTGTCTAAATTACGTTGAGATAAAAATTCATCTTTTAAAGTATTTCTTTTTGCATCTATATCATAAAGAAAATTAATAATTTCAGCATTTTCAGTTGGAACATTATTATTTTTATAATAATCTAAAGCTTCAGATTTTGTTGTTGGTAATTTATAATTCCATTCTTTTCTTGCATTTTCTATAAATTCTTTAGATGTTAAACCAGAAGATTTAATTTCTTCAAGAACGGCATCTGGTTCTACATTATATACTTTCATATATTGTGATAAAGCTTCATTTTCATCAAGGTCTTCTTGAGAAATATCTTCACTTAATTCTCTTCCAAATCTATCTTTTCCAGTTCCATAATTTTCACCAAGACTAAATTTATAAGGATTTGGCATACCAAGTTCCATAGCTGCGTCTAAATTTTTATGGAATTCATTATCAAATTGATAAGTTTGAGCATATAAATTGAAAAAATCTTGAAGCTCAGTTAATAATCCCATTGAAAAATCAATACCAAATCCTGCAAAAGGATTTAAATTTGTATCAACTTTAGTAAACCTTTCATTAGCTTTAAGAACTTCAGCCATTCTTTTTAAATAAAGTTCTGTTTTAGTATCTTCCCCAGCAACAAATCTATATTTTTTACCTTGCATTCCTTTAGTATTTACATACTCAGAATCTTCATAATCAGACAATTCATTTTTTTCTACTTCATCAATTTGACCAGTATAATATAAAGATAAAGTAAGAGGGTCATCTTTTAAATATTGAGGAACAGTTCTATCTAAATCCTTTTCTAAAGCATCGATAACTGCAGGAAGTTTTACTTCTAATCTTGATTTTAAATCATCAAAAGTGGTATAATCAAAAGAACTATATTTTGATTTAAATTTAAGATGACTAAGAAAAGAATGTTGTTTCATTGCTTTGGCTTCTTCATCTTCACTCATTCCTAGAAAAAAACCTTCGGTACTAGTCATCATTTTTGTATTTGCCAATCTTAAAAAAGTATCAAGTGATGAGTCAAGCTCTTCCTTTTTTTGTTCATGAACTTCTTGAAGAGCAAGATTTTTAACATAATCAAGACTATTTTCTTTTTTAAATTGTGCAAGATTTGCTTTTTTAGTTTGAACATTTAAAACGTTTCCAAGTGTTGCAATTTGAGAATCTTTATACATAGAAAATTGTGCTCTTAATTTAATTCTAGCTTTTTCACTAGCTTCTTTCCATTCATTTTCTGTTGGAGAACTACCAGCAATTTGAGAAACTATATAATTCCATTCATCTGGATTTGCATTAGCAAAAACATTTATTTCTTCTTCATCTACTTCCCAATTAGCTATAGCAATATCTTGACCCATTTCACTTTCAAAAAGCTTTTTGGTAACTTGACCCATTCTTTCGTTAAATCGAGCAATTCCTCTTAATTTATCATCTAACATCCCAATTCTATCTTCTTGGCCTGTAATTTGATCATGTAAATCTTCTATATTGCTTTCAATAGATTCTCCTTTTTCTTGAAATGTACTTAATTCATTTATAGTATTATTATAAGTTAATTCAAATAAATCATCTGCATCTTTAGTTTTATCTTCAGGATTTAAAGAATCTCTATTGTTAATTACTACCCCTAAATCCATTAATCCTTTTTCTGCAGTATTTATATACGTTTTATTTTGTTCAAATTGTTCAAAAAAATTGTTTTGAAGAGTTTGATTTGTTCCTTGTCTAACAAGATAATCTCTTTTTTCTTTATTAGCATCTACTTGCATATTGTAAAGTTGAACTTTTAATAAAGAATTTTCTTTAGCTGCGTTTCTAACAGCATCTTTTTGTGTTAAACTATATATTAATCTTCCTATTTCATCCATAACTAAATCCTAACTAAGTAATTCTTTTCTTTGAGCTTCTAAAGCACCAACAATTTCATCATGTCTAATATTAGCTTGTCTTTCTGCTTCTTCATCTCTTAATGTTATATCTTCCATAGATATATCAAATGTTTCTTTAACTGATGCTAAGCTTTCCTCATATGATTCTTCAAGTTTTGCTCTTATTTTCTTTTGTGCTCCACCACCATATTTACTAGCAAATGTCCCACCTAAAGCATCTGTTATCTGGTCTTGAGTTGTATCCATTTGACCAGTAGTTTGAGTTAATACTTTTTTAACAGCAAAGTCAGTTTGTTTTTGTATAACTTCTAAATCTTCACTTAAAATATCTTGTTCAGATTCTATCTGTACTAAAATATCATCTGCTTTTATCGCATCTTTAGCACTTAGTGTTTCTATAGTATTTTCTTGTTCTTTTGTTTTTTGATAATTAACTACAGCACTTCCAACAGAAGCTGCTGCAGCAACTCCAGTAGCGACTGCTGTAACGGCTGCTGCCATTATAAACCCTTGACATAAGTATCTAAACCTATGTCTCCTTTTTTATAATCTCTACGTTCCATAAATTTTTTTAATTTATTGTTTTCTAAAAAAGTTATTAACATTTTATACCCATCCTTTTTTGCTTGTTCTTCTATTGTTTTACAAAGAAAAGACAATCCTTTAATAAATAATTTTGGTTTAGATTCTGGGTTTTTAACAATCCATTCTACTAAAGCAGTTAATCCATTTGTTTTAACATACCAACCAGCAACAATTGGAGACTCATTAAATGAAACTAAATAACCAGTATTGCTTAATAAATAAGGATGTACTGGCTCCCAATTATGTTTTTCCCACCATTTTCTTATCATAATATAATCATCTGAATTTATTAATTTAACATTAATCATTAATCATTAATCATCGTATGTCCAAGAGTAGTCATATAAAGTACTTAAAGGGTTGTCAAGTTTTTCTTGATTAAATTGAACTAAACTATTTTGAACATCATCAGAAACAGGATTGGAATCTAAAATAGAATAAGGATCAATAGTCTCTTCATTTGGAGCTTCAGCTTTAAATCCAGAAGCTTCTGATTTATTCTGCCATTCCGCATCTGGATTTTCTATTGATACAATATCAGAAGGGTCTAAATTGGGATCTAAAGAATCTTCTAAAATATTTCCATAACTTGAAAATAAACTTTTTTTGTCTCCTTCAAAATCTTTTAAAGCTAGTTTACTAGATAATTCTCCTTGTAATCCAATTTCTTTTACTGTAGATAAATTAAATTCCCTTCCTCCAATTGATACAGTATCAGAAGGATCTGGAGCTGTAAACCATTTTTCCCATTCTGACATATCAGCACTTGGGTCTACAAATTTAGTACCTTGAACTATTTCACCGCTTTTTATTCCAGAGTCATAAAGTTCTTTAGCCCCAGTAGAAACATCTTCATGGGCTTGTACATTTTCACCTATTCCTTTAGAAGCCCAAGCAACACCACTTGCAAAAGTACTTAAAACGCCAATACCAGCACCCCAAGTATTTAAACTAGATTGTTTTTGTTGCCCTCTAAATCTTGTTCCATATCCATAGTCTCTTCTTAAATGTTGTCTTCCTTTTCTTTGCTTTGATGTTTTGTATGAATCTGCCATAGTCTATTCCTATATATATAATATCTTTGAATTTAATAATTGCATTTTTATTTTCATAGTTTAAGTTATATTAATTTCTATTTCCCAAAATGATGTAAGATGCCAATAAGCATTGCCACTAGGGTCAGCATCAGCTTGTATTGACATTCCAACTACACTATCTAAACCTACTGATATATCATCATAGGGAGCATTAATTGTAAAATCAGAGTCAGGAATAGTTACTAAATAATAATCTTCTCTAGTTCCTACAAATTTAGGTATAGATTGAGCAATAATAATAGAATCTTCAGTTCCATCTTTAGCTGTTTCAATTGTAAATGTATATTTAGCATCTGCTGTTACAGTCCCAGGTCTAAATAATATTTTTTTTAATGTCATTTTATTATATGGGCAAAGAAAATGACTTGTTTTAAACATTGTATTACCTTCAGCAGCATCTCCCCACGGTAAATAAACTTTTGATGTTCCAAAATCATCATAGCAATTATGTATAAAATGTCTATAATCTGTAAATTTATTATAAGTAAAATTTTTAGAATGTATTGTGTTTGCTACTACTTTTGAATTAAAATTTGAAATTCCATTAACAGTAATAGTATCAAATATTTCTGATTTTTTAGAACTAGACAAAGGAATAGAAAATAATTCAGCACCTTTTTTTACATATAAAGCATAACCTTTCTTTAGGTCTTTCGCTATAATAACTTGACCTTCTTTAACAGAACTTGAAGATGGAATATTATTTCTAGATTCAATAGACATTAAGAAACTCTTTTATTAATTGTTCTATATTCAAATGTTATATCATTAATTGATATTCCATTTGCACTATCTCCAGCGTTCATTTTTAATGAAATACTTTGACAAGGGAATGGAAAATCGAAACTAAATACAGCAACATTCCAATTTGAACCAGATGTTGAACTTCCTCGAAAACTTCCAGATATATTATATGTAGTAGAACTTTGAGGAGTTGCTATACTGCTAGTTGCAAAAGTTTTACTTCCATCTGCTGCTATTGATATTGATGGAGAAAGAGTAGAAACATTTGAGTTCATATATGTAACATATATTTTATATATTTTTTTAACACGGTCTGGTTCGTCAAAATCAAAATCTTTTGTTATAAACATTGGCTTACTAGTATTAACAGAAGTTGGACTTATTTGTTGAAAAACAGCTTTAGTAGTATATACATCAGCACCAGAACTATGAGATGCTTTTGTAGTTGAATTATACCCAGGTGTTATTGTTATTTTATCTTTATGACTATCTGTATTTGTTCCTATTACAAAAAATTCTTCAGAATCAATTTTTAATCTATCTCCAGCTATAATTTTCGTTTCAGCATCTGCGTTTAAATCCATACTAATTTGCTTTACAGAGGCATAACCAAGATACCAAGTTTGGCTATTATTAGTTCCATGAGTAATAGTAAAATCTGCCCCAGTTGAAGTAGCTTCAATATCTAAAATATATCTAGTTTCAGTAATAGTTATCGGACCAAGCTCTACAGTAGTACCAGCGAAACTAACAAAAAAAGAAGTATCATCAAGGTCATCATCGTGGTCTCCTCCTCTCCATAAATTTAATTCTATACGATAAACAACACCAGCTATTGTTGCATCTATATTAGCATCTGGTAGTTTCATTCCTTCTTGATTTGTATTAGCATTATGAGAATGAGACAATCTATCATTTGAAGCGTCAAAAGCAAAAGTTCCACTACCTTGAACAGCCCAATTAGAACTTCCTCCTGTTAATCTTATGTCATCAACAGAGGATATAATATCATCATCATTACTTGTAAAATTGGTATCTAAATTAAAACCAGTATCAAAACTTGCTTCATAGGCTAAAACAATATTATTATTCCAATCTAAAATAGGGTTAGTATAAGCTCTTTCATTTGTAAAAATACTATCATTATAAACCCAAGATTGAGATATAAAATTATAAATATAACACCTATTTGTATTCCCACTAATTGTACCAGTAGGGTCTCTAAGAATATATAATTGTTTTTCTTTTGGAGAAAACATAAGCATTGGTTTTATATTTCCACCATGAGTCTTAACAAAAGTTGCCCAAGATGAAGAATCATTATGATAATCTTGTTCTGTATCTTTTAATTTACCTTCAATTAAATTTACTACTTTTCTTCCATCATGATACCAACATCCATGAAGATTAGCCCAAACAATACCATAAGAAGTAGAAACTGCACTACAAGGATGACCAATACCTCCAGTTTTTCTTATTGTTTGTTCTGGAAACCAATTATTAGCTTCTATATGTTTTACATTCCAAATGTGCAAAGAATTAGATTTAAATATAAATAATTTATCTGTAAAATATTTTAATTCAACAATATCGTCAGCATCGCCTTCTGAAGCATTAATATAGTTAAACCCAGGAATAGTATCGAATTTTCTAAATTCACTATACATAACCCTATCCCCATATCTATTTATAGTAGCACTATCTTCTCTTAATTTTACATTTCCATACCAAGCTCTTTCTCCACCAACAGTAGAACATTTATAACTTTCACCTAAAAATCCTATAGAAATTCTTCTTATATCTGGATAATAATTATTTATAGCATTATATGTTTCTTGAGAAGGATTTTTTGAACGAATTGGTAAACGAGAACTAAAACAATCTTTTGGAATTTGCCCTATACCTGCAACATTAGTCCATTCTTCTATTGCACTTCCACTTTCAGCATCAGTATTATTACCATGATTAGCAGCCCAATGCCACCAAATAGTATGTTTACTAGTTAAACTAGCTCTAACCCCTTTTACTAAATCTATATCAGCAAGAATATGCCAATCTTCATCTCCTTCTTTTTCTCTAATATATATCCTACCTCCAGTTACCCTAGCTGGATACGGTCCACAAGCCATAACAGAAACTTTTAATTCACAAAATTCTCTACTATCTGGTATAATAAAAGTTCTTAAAGTATCGTCTGCTTGTAAATCTTCATTTGTTCTTAATAAAGATTCTTGGTCTCCATCATAAACAAAAGAAGTAGCAAATTCATATTCTCCAGGCATATAAGAACCACTTCCAACATTTCCCCAACTAACTGTAAAATTCCAACCACAACCATATTGAACAATATAAGGATAAACATCTATATCTATCTCAGCTGGATTAGAGCTTCCATAACCTCTATAAACATAAAGTCTTTGATTTTCAATTTCTACATTTCTAACCAACATCCTTTCTGAAGTAAATGTAACTCCTTGATCAATTCTTCCGCTTAAATTTGCTAATCCAATAACAGAGCCAATTGGAACTCTAGACAAAGAACCTTCATCCAGCTTTAAATAAGTTTGTTTAGCAGGGGGATTTTTAACTTCAGAAGTTTTTAATTTTGTTACATTAAGAATATATGTTGAATAACTTCCATTTCCATTAGTATTAGAACTACTCATTAAATTTAAAGAACGAATTAAATGAGTATCTATACTAAGATATTGATTTTGATTAGTACCATCAGTTAATGGTGGTCTATCACAAAAACCCCAAGCCTCACTTTCTGGAATATTAACTTGATTTCCAGATTCTGGTCTATCTCCATTTTCAGCATTAGTATTACCTCCTCCTCCAAGAAACCAACCACCAAAAGGCTTTCCTAAAAAATTAGAATGTTCTTGCCAACCAGTAAAGCTTCCTCTAGAATAAATACTTGCTTGAGAACCAGAACTTCCAAATTGTTTAGTTTCATAAAATTTAAAATGTTTTACTATAGAAGTATTTAAATCATTAGAATCACAAACTCTTAATGCTGATTGCCCAGGGGTGAATATAAATTGAGAAGTACTACCTTTTAAAACTGGAGAAATTGCATTTGCAGACCAACCACTAGTACCAACTGTAACACCAGTTATACCAGATTCATATATTGTACCAGAATTAGAACCAGCGTCATCGTCATCAGTAGAAGAATTATAAGACCAAATATTTACAGTACCAGCATCTTCATCTCCTATAGCTATTAGTTTATCTCCGCTTTTACCAATTGAAGATAATTCTATTGAAGTACTTGTACCATCTTGGTTTTCATTAATAAGAGGAGGACCAGTAAGACCCATATAAGAATGAGTTCCATCTTCTGTAATAGAATTTATTGTATATATTCCATTATTAGATGTTGAATTTCTAACAACTAAAGTATCTCCAACATTAAAACTAGAAAACGCAGTAGTTGTATTTTCTCTTTTTACATATTGACCAACTGGACGAGTCATATTACAAATTTAAATTAGATGGAGGAGGTGCTATTGAACCACCAATATTACCACTTTCTCCAGATGGATTAACAAATATTATAGGATTATTTACTGTAGATATAATTAGTTCGCCACCAGAAATATCAGTATCGCTTTCAAAATAAAATAAATTCCTACCACCAGAACTAGATATAATAGTAGAACTCATTGAAGAAATATTTTTTTCAGTATAAACACCATTATGGGCTATTAAACTACCAGAAGGTCTTAATGCTCCTAATTGGTCAACGTAAAAGTTTTTTAAAGAAGAAAATTCTTTTACATTAATATCTCTAGGGTCTCTTACTGTATTTAACCCTCCAGAAAAATCTCTAAGTGTTAATTTCTTTTTCGGCATAATTATTATACATCATCTAATATTGCAGCAACAAGAACAGTAATAGTAAGACTTCCTTGAGCAGATGGTTTTAAACCAGATAAAGTACAACTTCTAGCGTGAGTTTTTGCTACAGTTGTATTAGGAACTTTAGCTATAAAAATATCCCCAGCTCCAATAATTATTGTGTCGTCAGTATCATAAGCTGCATCACCAGCGTCAAAAGAAACTCCAATTCCACTAGTAGCAACTGCAGCTGTATTTTTAATAGCTATCCATAGTATTTTATCACCAGTAGCAATTTGGTCAGCAGAGCCAAAATAAGAATCACTAGTATCTAATAAATCTGTAGTTGCTGTATTATCAACAGAAACTTCAGCATAAACCCATTTTTCAGTTGAATCAGCTGGTTCATAATTATTTGTCCCAGATAATTTAGAACGAACTTCGTCTAAAAAAACTTCTATTTGACTATTTGTTATCGCTTCATCAGCCATACATTACTTCTTTTTTGTTTTTGATTTAACCATTTTTTTCTTTTTTGGCGGTCTGCCACGCTTTGAACCGTAAGTACCTTTACCTTTTGCCATCAGTCAGCCTCAAGGTTTACAGCTTCAGCTAGTCTATCTGTGCACATATCAATAGCCATCTTTGCTACCATTTTTTGTTCAGGGTCTCCAAACCCAGGAACGTCTGGTATTTTTGCAGCAATTTTACTAGCTAATTGATTTTCAAAAGCTTCACTTTGTAAAACTTTTACTTGAGACTTAATCAACCCATTTAACAAGTCTTTAAGCATCTTAATTAGTTTTTTCATATTTCTTCCTTTATCTTTTTTGTTTTTAAATATAAATAATAAATTTGCACTGCAAACATAATACACATAAGTACGCCCGATAATAAATCTGTCCAATAGACAAAACCTAATCCTGTACTTAATCCTGTTACTTTTAAACTATCCATTAGTGTCTTCCATTTATTCTACTCATTGAGCCTTTTAATTCTGAAACTTGGTTATCAAGGTCATTGATTTCTTTAGTAATAGCGTCAAATTTTCTATCTAATTTATCATCACTAGAGTTCCATCTGCTAATTAATTTTATAATCATCCCTTCCATGTTCTCAAGAGTTTCGCTCTGCCCTTTATTTTCAATTTTTAAATTTTCTAATGTTTCTTGTTGCTGTTCTGATTTATTAGAAAGAGATACTACTAAATATACAAACATTGCACCAACAACACCTATCATCCCCGCTTCACCATATACCGCAATGAAATCCATTACTTCTTACCTCGATTCTTCTTGCCCCAACTGAGTGGGTTAATGTTAAATTCCTTTTCATAGAAGGCTACTTTCTCTGCCAGCTCTTCTCTCTCAACCCTTTCCTCCACGATATGTTTGCTAAGAAGATTCCCAATTTGTTCATCTGCAACAGTAACCTTATCTTCAAGTTTTCTAATTCGCATTTCAACCTGCCAATAACCGTAGACCAGCATTCCGATAAGGACTGCAATTTGACCAAGCCATTTAAGGTTAATAGAAACAATGGCGTTATCATCAAGAACAGTAGCACGATAACTTCTGGCGGTATCTGGTTTCTCACTCACTAACCTTTTCCTCAATATATTCTGTAGTAGAAGAGTTATTTGACTTTAAATTGTTAATAATAGTAGCGTATCCCAAAGGTAGGTAGTCAATCACTATCATCGGATTCGTAATAAATTTACTTTTTTTATTTTTCTTCATAATACCATCCACCACGCTGTTTCTATGCTACTAATTTTGCTATGGGATTATTCATTACTTAGAACCGAATACCTTTGAGAAAAAGCCTTTCTTCTTCTTTTTACCTTTACCAACTATCTTCTTGCCCTTTTTCTTTTTCTTCTTTACATCTGCATCGGCAACATAAGTTGGATGATTTTCAATTACATATTCTGGAGATGCTACATTTACGCTATCAACGTCCGCTGATAATGTATATACCATCATTGCTGTTATTAGTGTTTTCATATTATTCCTTTTATTTGTGGAACTATCCTTGATAATAATTCCGATTTAGTTTCACTAGAATCATTATTCATCTACTTGCCATTTAGATGACCCTGCGATATATGCCTTGACCTCTTCATTGGTATATGCTGTGAATCCAGATGGCAAAGCATTGAGTTCGGCAAGTGTGAAATCAGTCTTGATACATAATTCACTACCATCAGCAGACTCCCTTGATGCAAAATAAAGCGGATGTCGTTCTATTAGATCCGATACTTTTGCATTGTGATTAACTGTATTTCCAACTGGCTTGGCATCGTCTACTTTAGCCAATAATTCTGATTTTGTATCACTACTGTTATAATCAATAGACCAAGTATCGCAAAATGATTTGATCTCAGCGTTAGTATTTGATGAAGTAGGATAGTCTGGTTCATCAATCGATGTCCAATCATATCTATCTGTTATCACTTTTGCCTTTGCCGTATTAGTTGTTGGCATAATAATGTAATGTGTGTATTGTCCTTTCATATTATTCCCTATTGATGGTTTGATAATCCATAATTTCTGTTCTTTGTAACCTCATTTGCTGATAATGCCTTGCTATATATTTTAAATTCATCAATTTTACCAGCCGCACTGTAAGTAGTGAAGTCTGAACCATCATCTGTTCTTATACCGATAGCAAGCCATCCGCCTGTATAATCAATATCCTGAGACCAACTTGCATTAGTAACTCCAACAGACCCATCCAAATATATCTTCAAGGTTTCATCTTCTTTTACAACAGCATAGTGATGCCAATCTAGGTCTCTTGTATTTGTTACACTAGCACTTAAAGCAGCTCCACCGACATTTGAATAGAATTGTAACGTAGTGTCATAATGAGTCAGATGAAACCTATTACTTGAATCTCCAAAAAAAGAAAATAATCCTCTTGTGGAAGTTATATCGTCAAACCTAGCCCAACACTCAAAAGTATAATCATCCGTTCCCAAATGAAACATATCGGCATCAAAAACTTTGATATATTCGCCCTTCCCGAACACCCTAAATCCATTATTAGTAACAGAAGTTGTGTCTGATAATAAGAATCCCTGTGAATCTCTATCTGATGTACTTCCTTCTGGAATGACTATGCTTACTGGTGAACCAGATGCAGTTCCATTATTAGAATTGCTACTTCTATCAGTCCAAGTAACATTACCATCATTTTTCCAATATCCTACAAGGTCATCTGAATTATCGTAGTTACCTGAATCAGATAGTACATTTAATGGAGTGCCTGAACCATATAAAGCAGTTACTGCATCGGCATCAATAGCCACATCCCAAATAGCTAATTCACTAATAATGCCATTTAACCATCTTGATGCAACTGGATAACGACCTATATTGGTCTCATCGTGTCCTAACCTTTGTGCAGTACCAATCGCTGAACCATTAACGCCCTCAAGTCCAACTGCTGAACCATCCACATAAATAATTGGTGTACTTGTATCAGTTCCACAAGTGGCTACAATATGATACCATTGTCCAGTTGCAATTACTGCACTTGAAGTATTTGCTTCCCAAACATTTCCACCAGTAAATCCATAACAATAAATTTTACCACTATAGATTCTTAGTGTAGAATAATTAGAACCATCTAAATATTCGCCTACAATTGTTTCATCTGTTATTGAATCAAATTTAGCCCAAGTAGAAATGGTAAAAGTATTAATATCTAAAGCACTTGGTGTACCTACACTTACATAATCATCACTCCCATCAAATATCATTGGAGTATTAGAACGGACTAAACCTATTTGGTAGCCATCTGATTCATTAGTTACCCAAGTTGCACCAGATATAGTACCGTGATTCTGGTTGCCTGAACCATCGTAGATATAACTACCAGCACCTTCTTGCATTGGTAGGTCATACTTTAGATTAGATGAAGATAGTCCAGTAGGTAATACTTGCTCTGGATTAGTGTATAGTTCTCGTATTTGTGCTTCGGTAAGTACAGAGTTGAATACTTTTACATTTGAGATCTTTCCATTCCAAAAATAGGTAGCAGTTGATACTCTTAAGTATCCAATAAGAAATTTATCAAAAGTACCATCAATAGAGACAGATGTAAGACCAGTTCCAGCATATACAGATTGTCCATTTATATATACCGTTGCTGTTGTAGCACTACCGAATACAGCAACCATATGATACCAAGTGCTAACGGTACAATCAAATCCAGTATCGGTTACTACTTCTGTAGTGTTTCTACGAATTACACTCAAATTACCACTTCCATCAACCAACATCCCGTAATACTCATTTATTACACTCGCATCAGTAAATGAAAATATGTTCCCTGTAGCAAATGAACTACCTGTCTGAAAATGTGATGAAACTGAAAATGGAAAATCAGTAATTTCATTATTTGTTATAACTGTATCATTAGTACCATCAAAACTCAATGCCCTTCCAGAAAATGCGTGGCCAAAATTGAGTGGATCTGCTACTCCATGAGGTGATGATGTGTATCCTGTAGTAACAGTAGCACCATTGTTTGTACCATCATTATTACCTTGTAAATCATTATGAGGATTTGAACTACTACCCATATCATAGAAAGATACCAGATTAGTCTTTAGGTCTGATGTCAAGCCAGAGTATTTCTCTGTGAACATCAACTCTTGTACTTGGGTTTTGGTTAGACCAGTTCCTTTATATATTACAACATTTGCTATCTTACCATCAAAATAATAATTATCACTATCTTCGTAAGTTCTTCCAATTGTTACATCATATGCTGGAACATCGGCTGTGTTGCTATCACTATCTGAAAGACTTCCATTGATATATAATTTTGCAGTACCGCTACTTCTTGCCAATACAATATGATTCCAAGTTCCGTTTGTTAGTGCAGATGCAGATAATGGAGAAGATTCTCCCCACCCACTTGCACTAATAAAGGTCTCTACCTTATCCGCAGAAGTTAATCGTATGATAACTCCAGCAGAGGCGGAAGCATTTGCAAGACCAACCAGACCTGCATTTGCCTGTGTCCAATCATCTGCATATGCCCAAAAACCAATAGTAAAATCACCAGTACCAAAGTCAAGAGTCGTATCATCTGGAACTAATATATAATCATTCGTACCATCGAAATCAGTAGAACCATCAGCTAATTGAACAGCCATCTTTGGAGTTGCTATGTCTTGAATCCTCGGTTTAAATGGTGATTCTCCAGTATAGGAGTTTGTAATTAGCGTAGTACTATTATTTGTTCCATCATTATCATTTCCAGATTTGTCCTCTACATCCCCTTGTAGATCCCACCATCCACGAAGATTTGTAAGTTCTGTACCACTAAGTTCTGAATATAGATTTTTCCATTGAATTGATTCAATTTCCGATTCTGATAAGACACGATTCCATATTCCCACCGATGACATCTTTCCTCCGTATTGATAGTTAGCATCATCATACCTTTTACCAAATTGTAATGTATGTGCATTACTTGTAACTGTGAGTGTCCCTGTGTCACCAGATGCAACATTGCCATTAATGTGTAACTTTGTACCATTTGAAACACCGCTATCGCAAGTAACTGCTACATGAGTCCAAATGCCAAGTGTTAATGTACTACCAATGAGGTTACCACCTAGACAATCAAATCTTAATGCCTGGCTGCTATTCATCCATAAAGAATAATTTCTAGTAGAATTACTTTCTGATTTATCTATAAAAAAACTATGAGTACCAGAAGTAGGTTTTATCCACGCTGCTATAGTTAGATCACCAGCTATATCTAGATCGTTATCTGAATCTGCAACCGAAATATAATCACTATCACTACTACTACTAAATTCTGTACCACCATCTAATAATAGTTCTGGAGAGTTATCAGTTAAATTGAAGTACATCTTCAGACTATCTTTGATATAACTAAGTATAACAGCTCCGCCTGTTACTAAAGTTGCTCCTAAACCAAGCATATCCTAACCCAAGTATGCTATAACTTTACCACTTGCTAAGGTAAATGCTGACCAACGACCATATATTGTCATTCCTTGTGGGAATGTAATACTATCTGATGTGTCTCCATTATTGTTTGAATCACCAATGTAAAGATTAGTTCCTGACTCTGGTGTTAAAGTGGTAAAAATCGTATCTGATATAAATGAAAAAGCTATGATCTTTTTTCCAGAAATTACAGTAGTCCCTGTTTCTAAAATTGCACCTGCTTGACCTAGTCCAACATTACCTGATTCTACTACACTATATTTATTTATTGCCATCTTGTTTCTCCTTTTATGCCTTACCGAGCTTGGCAACTCTCATGGGCATATGTTTATTTTTTTTATCTTACAGCGTAAGGTCCAGCTGGGAATGACATTGATATATTCCTTTTGTTGCTTTCATTGTCACCTAATTTACTATAAAATTCTTTTATGAAATATTCTTTTGTTTGAAAATCTCTTGCTGATTCTGCTAACATTGCTTTAACGTAATCTACAATTGCTAAACAAAGCATATTATTAAGATTCGGATGAGATGTCTCACTAGGGGAAGAATCTTCAACTGGCAATTGAGTAATTGTAATTCTTTCACTTGCAGATTCAGTTGTAAAAGAACCACTCGCTAAAGTAAGAGTACTTGAATTAACAGTACCACTAGATGTTAATGTATAATCTCCATCATTACTAGAAGAACCTCTTACTCTAATTTTATCACTTTGAGCAAAAGAACTTCCAGTAGCTGCGAAACCACTTGCTGAATCACTTATAGCTGAACCTGAAAAAGAAATAGTAGTACCACTTGCATATCCAGTTATATCTTCTGTAGCTTCTTTTACAAATGGTTCATTAAGAGCTGTATATTCAATCCTTAATCCATCTTCTATATCTTCAGAAGGATATTTTAATTCATTATCTCTTGTACTTAATACACCAGTTTGAGTAATTCTCTCATTTGTAGAACCACCTAATAACTGATAAATGGATAATTGTCTACCTCTTAAATAATAAAACCATTCTTCATTTACATTATAACTCATGGAGATGTATCCTCTGCTAAGTAGCTAGGTTCTTGAATAATCCTTTTAATTTTTTTGTATTTTGCATCACTAGTATCTTTAATTGTAACCTTTATTAAAGAAATTAAATCTGCTGGCAATTCATAAATATGGTCTTCAGAATTTACAGATTTTATTATATCTCTTTTAGTTACTTTAATTTTTTCTGCAGAAGTAGATTGAATTAAATTAATAGCATCTTTTATCCAAGCCATAGTTAAAGTAGGATTCTTAGACCCAGTTCTTTCCATTATTTCTCGTACAGTCATTATGCTGACATCATTACTTCTGTAGCTATAGCTACACCATCTCCAGCTACAAATAAAGTTGGAGTAGTTGCTACATTATAAGGAAGTACAATAGCCTCTCCAGCGTTTAATATTGCAACTGTTGTAGCGGCTGCTATTGTAGCCACCATACATATTTTTAATTTAGCTGTTGTAGCGTCTCCTAAAGCGGAACTACTTGAATATAAATATCCACTATGTTTTACAAAAATAAATTTTGCATTTGTAAAAGTTCCTAATGATGTAGCTGTTTGACCATTTGCATAATTAGTTGCAGTTGTAACATAAGATGGGCTTCCACTTCCATATCCAACTGTGCTTCCCCAAGTAACTGTGGAACTTCCACTTCCTCCTAAAGTTTTTAAAACATCAGCTGCTATTGTATCAACAGCTACGTTTTCACCAGCGGCTACAGTCATTACTGGAGTAGCACTTACTGCGTATTCTACTCTACTTGCCATATTTTATCCTTGTTGCTGTGCGGCTTGTTGTTGTGCCGCTATTGTTTGTTGAATCATTTTAGAATTATTTTGTATATAAGAAGTTACTTCTAATCTAGCCCATTCATAATATTTTTTTGCTTCACTAGAATAGAAAGCAGCATTTGTTGAACCAACAGTTATTTTTTGTATTTCTTTATTTACTTCAGTTTGATATGATTGCAATTCAGAACTATAATTTTGAAGTTTTTGAGCATCATCTTGAGAAGATAACTGAGCATTTTGAATACTAATTTGCAATTGAGCTTGATATTCTGCATTTTCTTTATTAAAAGAAGCTTGTTCATTTTGAATTGCTGCTTGATAATTTTGAATTTTATCTGATTCAATTTTAGACCAAGATTGAAAAACTGTATTTAATTCTTGTTGGTATCTTTGATAATTTTGAGTATGTTGTTGAACTTCTCTAGTAACAGTTGCTTGATACTCACTTATCTCAGCAGAGTATTTTTGTAAAATAGCCGTATATTCTTGATTTTCTTTTTGAAGTTTTAATTGAGCTTCTTGTTGAGCTTCTGTAGAATTTATTTGAGCTTGTTGTTGATTTTTTTGAGCATCTACTCTTGCTTGTTCTACTGCTTCTTGTAATTTTACTTGATAAGCTGAGTTTTCTTCATTGAATTTATTTAATCTATTTTGCATTGCTGATTGATAAGCATTTATATAACCAGTTATTTTTTGCATTTGAGCATTTGCTAATTCAAAGTCTTCTTGGTTTTGTATCATATCTCCAAGAGCTTGAAACCATTTATTTACATTAATATTTTCGTCATCAAAATCATAATCAAGGTCAATCCAAGCTGTATTATCCCAAGCTGTTATATCAGTAGATGTAGAATTAGCAACACTATCTCCAGTTGGTATATTTGGTGGTGTATAAGTAGGAGGAGTTCCTATATTTGAAACTGAAGTAGAAGTTACACTTACAGTAGAAACATCTGGAACTGTAAAACTTGGAGAACTTGGAGGAACTGGAATTGATATTGATATAGATAAAGACCCAGGGTCGCTATCTCCAAAATCTGATAAAGTCCAATAATCATTAAAAGCTACAAGTGCTGGCTCAACTGGTTTTATAAATTGAGGAGCAGTTTGTGAAAAGCTTATAGAATTACTAGATAATGAAGGAGATACTGGGACTGAAATAGAAGAAAAATCTACTATTTTACTACTAGCTAATTTTGAAAATTCATGTGATGCTGCATAAAATATAACTGCATTTCTTAAATCACAACTATCATTTATTTTAGAATAGTCTACATAAAATATATACCCAGCATTACTCCCATCTGTAACTGGGGCAAAATGAACAGACCCTTGTTTATGATACCAAACTGGGCTTTTTACTGTTGCATATTGTAAACTTGTAGAATCTAATGCCCATATTGCTTCAGACATTGGTATTTCAGTACAGCTATATCCATTTCTTTGAACATCTATAATAGAGTCATTTATTGAAAATGAAATTGCGCTCCCATCTGTAGATGCAGATGAAGCTGTTTGAGCGAATGATAATAAATTTTTTGGAATACTTGAAACCACAAATCTTTGACCATCCTCAATAGAATGAGAACTTACAGAACTGATTCCAGTTATATCTTTTATACTTTGTGTTATTTCTATTATTGCCATAATTATCTTTTAATCGAACAAGGCATCTCCCACCAAAAGGAGAATCTTCTAAATGGAAGACGCCTGTTCAATTTTATCTTTTCAGATTATGATACTGAAAAACTAGCATCATGTGAACCGTGTCCACTAACATACCAATAAGTACCATCGCAAACCATTTCGAGCCAATCTCCTACTGCTCCTGCTGCTTCTACTATAATAGTAGTACCAGCTAGAGTGAGATAAGCATCTCCACACTCTGCACCGCCCTTAAGCAATGCAGTTCCTTCACTAGTTGCGATTGAACTATCTGCAGTCGTGTCAGTAGCTATGAACTTAAACTTTAGACCAGCCTTAACAGCGGGTAAAGTAATTGTTCTAGCAACTGTGCTTTCTAAGAAATAAGTCTTACCACTATCTTTCATACTTAAAGTATGAGAAGAAGCAGAAGAATCATCCATAGTAAACATATACGAGTCTGATTGATAACTAGCTCTTGCTTTGTTGTTAGTTCCACTACCATCAGCCATGATTCACTCCTTATCTTGCTACAATTAATGCACAGTCGCCTGGGTCATTAGCAGATGTAGCGTGATATGGTATTGCAACATGCCAAGCAACACTACTTACAGCAGTTAGCCATATACATTCTCCTGCAACTCCACCAATAGTAGCTGTAGCCGCTACGAATTTCATAGCGTCATAACTAGCAGGTGCTGCGATTGCAACGGCATAAGTCAATTTCTGAGCTACGCCTGTTTGGTCATCCGTATCATCACATGATATAGGGATTACACCAAAGAAACAATCAGCATTAGATGCTGTTAGAATGTTACAACCAGATACAGATTCAATTCCAAGAATAATCTTAAAATTTAAACCTGCTTTAGCTGCTGGTAATGTAATAGCTGAGTCAGCGTCATTATGAAGAACTGTTGAACCACTTTCTGATGCTAGTAAAGTTCTAGCTCCAGAACTAACGATTACACCAGCTCTTCCATCATACAACTGACCATCATCTTTGTTTTGTCCATACATAGGATTTGCCATTATAACACCCCCTTATGACCAGTAAGCGTGAGCTTCAGGCATTTGCCATTCCATTCCCGCTTCTGTTTGGATTAAGTCAACTCTACGGTCAACACCACTATTTTCTAAGGTTTGGACTCCAACGTAGATTGCAGTATCACGATTTAAGCCATTACCAACAAGAGGTCTGTATGAACAGTACTTCATGTTAACAGCTAATAGCTTTACTGGATGTCCATCTAAGTGAACATTGCGAGCTACATTCATATCACCATAAGGTGTAGAAATTGTAGTAATCTCGACTCCAAATACCTTCTTTTTACCAGTTAATGACATATCGGCTCTAAAGTTTGATGATACTTCAAGATTGTTAGTGAAGTAACCACTTAGTTTATGTAGCCAGTTATAAGTAGCAGTATCGCAAAAGAACAACGTAGCGTTTGCATTATTATAACGAGGGTCTAAGAAACTAGACATATCATCTAGGAAATCGTCTTGAGTTTTACTCGCATGAGTTAAACTAAAAACATTACCATAACTTGATATGTAATCAATAGCACCTTGTGTATACCATTCATCACCAGAATCATACTGAGAACCAAACAAACAACTTTGTTCAATATCCCATTTATGTTCAATCAACTTTTCACGCCAGACTCTAGCCCACTCATTTGGTTCATACTTGAGAACGGTAGCACGAGTTGTGTTATCCATTGCCATAGCTGTTTTCCAAATTTGAGTACGACCAAAACCAGTTGAGAAAGGTTGGTCTTTCCAAGTTTCTGGGTATCCAGTTCCTTGAGCGTGTGCAGTACCAACTACATAAGAACGTATAGGTTCAAGATGTTCAGAAATTGAACGGTCATAAACTTCATTAGAGCCATTGCTCGAACCAGTTTGAAAACCATCATTAGCTGAGGAAGCACCATAAGCGAAAGATGCTAATTCATTAGAACCTCCCCACTTAACAATATTTCCTTTAACTAATTTACATTCCATGTTATCATCATCTACACCACCATTACCAGTTAAATCGGAAGTTACTACTGAAGTAATTTTAATAAGGTGATAACCAGATATTGTTGTTCCTGTTGTTGCAGCCATTACTGGAATTTTTACAACTTGACCTGGCATAAAAAACTCTGGTCTAGTTCCTGTTCCACCAACTTGAACTGCATCGCTACTTTGACCATAAACGCTGTTTAAGTTTCCAGACGATTTATAATCAGTTGCCATATAAAGACCTACTTCATTTCCTACAGCAGATGCTACAGCAGTAGAATCTGAGCGTTCTAGCTCTGAATCATGAGGCTCAACTGTTCCGTTGTCATCATGAGCTACTACATAAGCATATCGTTTGTGAAATGAAGGTCGTCTTTCTGTGAATTTAAACTCGGGGTCATCTGTTGGTTTCTTCGATAGTTTTGATACCATTCTAAAGAAAGGGTCTTGAGCGATTGATAGCTCAGAAACTCTATCTCCAAAATTGTATTTTCTACGAAGAACGCCTGTGTCAAGCCCTGTTCCTAATCTTGGTCCAGCGGCTCCAGCGGCGACATCAGCAGTTGACTCGAGCGAAAATAAGTCAGCCATTTTAGCCTTCTCCTATTTTAAGTTAAAGCATCTGGCTATTAATTTAACCAAATGCCGATTCTAAGTCCTTGTCAATACCTAAAATAGAATTAAATAATTGGTCGTCTTGTGAAGATTCAACTTGTTGACTACCACTAGTTGCAAGTGATTGAGGACGCTCATTAACATTTTTCATTTGTTGAGCAACTTGACTACTTGCGTCTTTTGCGATATTTGTTTCCCTAGACTCTCTATTCTTTAGATAATAAATATCATCAAGACTAAGAGTTTTAGTTTTTGCAAATGCCTTAAAATCATCCCATTCACCTTCGTTCATATTGTACTTTTGGCGAAATTCAGATTCACTAGATAACCGTTTATTCTCAGCTTTCTGTTTACTTAATGTGCTACTTAACCTTTTTTGGACTACTCCATCAATAGTTGCTTGCAACACTTTAGCAGAATCAGAACTCTGGTCAGAAACAGCTTCGTCAGGGTCAAATACGAAATCTTCATCTAATTTCAATTCTTCTTTCATATTTTTAGGTGCTTGACCACCACCCTCAAAATAGTTCCTCACATGAGTAACTAAATTAGGGTCGTCTTTCATTGCATTAATGATAGGTAAGAAAGGTTCAAGTTCATTCAGTTTACCACTAAGTCGTTTACCTTCTTTACTTGAATCTGCATACCTTTGTTTTAAAGTCTCAACATTATTGTCTTGACTTTGTGTTTGACCTTCGCCCTTGACGCTCTGAGGCTTGTTATCGCCCGACGCAGATGATACAGAAGTGTCAGCTTCTTCGAGTATGCCAGAATTTACGCTTCTATCCAAATCAGCAAAAAAGTCATCAGATACAGTTTCTTCTACCACATTATTTTCGAGGGCACCAGTATCCACTTGGTCTACTGATACGTTGTCTACTTGTTGTTCCATACTCATTTTTCTCCTTTTGTGTTATTTTAATATAATATTGCTGGAATGAAAAATGAAACTATTTTTCTTTAACATTTGGCATATTGCCTTCTTCTGTATTTTTTACATCTTTAGCAACTTGTCTCATATCCATTTCTAATTGTTTTCTAGCGGCATTAAACTCACCTTTCATAATATGTCTAAGTAGTTTTTGTTGTGCTTTAGTGTCTAATACACTTTTTTGATTTTCAAGACTTCCAGTTTGAATTTTATTTTTAATACCAGCTTGTACTAATTGACGTTCTAATGTTTCAATTGTTCCATCTTTATCTTTCATTCCATTTTCCATAGATTCTAATTGACTTTGCAATTGAGAGTATAATGATTTTCTTTTTAATAGTTGTTTTTTATTTCGTATATCTGTTTCAGCAACCATCGCAACATCATCAATAAGACCAGATTGAAACCATCTAAAATATTCTTCAAGTAAAGCCCATCTATTTACTGGCATTGTAGCTCCTGCTACTATCCTTATATCAAATTTAGCACTTGCGTAATCCATTGATTTACCAATAGCTTGTCCATAATCATTATAAATTGGTATATTAATTCTTACTTCTTTTTCTTGTTCATCTGGAGATTGACCAGCTTCTGGTTGAACTATTCTAAATATTTTATCAATTTGATATGTAGCTTGAGCCACTTCTTTAAATACTCTTCCAATATGTTCAAGAGCTGGTTCTACAGTATTTCCCATCCAAGCTTTAATTCTTCTTGTTCCATATTCATCATTAGCTAATAAACCTCTATATGTTTCTGGTTGCGCTCTAGCAATTCCCATCATTGATGAATGTATCCCAGCTATATATTCTATATCCTGTTTTCCTTCCTGTGTTACAGAATAGAAAGCATTATTAATACTAGCAGGTAAGACAGGAGTCGGAGGTTGAAACCCCTGTCTATATTTTAATAAAGCACCTGGAGCGGAAGCATATTGTTCCCACTCACCTTCAGGTACAGAACCTTCTTCATATAACCATCTCAAGTTAGAGGCAAGGTTAGCATTATGAAGCATTATTTGATGAGCTTTATTTATTTCCTGCTGTTTACCTATTAACGGAGCAACGGCACTCATTGGATAAGGAGTACCCGTGTATGTGTAAGGGACTGGTATAATTGGGTATTCCTTCTGCGCTAATAGATATTCATATAAAAATGTTTCATCTCCAACACTACACACCACTTTTATTCGGCTTTCATAAAAATCAATTGCTTCAACTATGTTAGCCGCTAAAGATTCGTTTTTTATTAAAATATTATATTCTTTTTTAGTAATAACTTTTTGTTCAATTTTTGCTGCTTTATCTTGAGCCATAGACATTAGTTCTGCTCTTTTTTCTTCAATCGCCTGTTGAGCCATTTGTTGAGCACGTTCTAATTCTAATTGTCCTCTTTCTGGAATTATTTCACCAGCTTGTAATGATTCTTGTATTTGTTGTTGTTTTTCTATTAATTGAACTTCTGTTTCTTTTTGAAATTCTTCTAATTGTATAGAAACAACTCTTCTTATTTCTTCTAATTCTTCTTCTGTAGGAGGTATTCTAACAAATACATTTACATAAGCTATTTTTACTTTTTGATAACACTCATAGAAAGATACAATATCATCATCTTCTCCTTCTATAGTTAATCCCATTGTAATGTCTTCAGCTAAAATACTTTGAGAGCTTACAGTATCTCTTTGAGAAAATGATGTTGTTTCAGATTCCCCAGAAGCATTTTTAATCTTAGCTTTAAATTGAGGAAATAAATTCATTAGCTGAGTTCTAGCTAAATTCTTTCTAACCATAATAAAGTTAGCATCTCTAAATAATAAATCCCTACTCATTGGGTCTACAAAAACATCATAAGGGTCTATTCTTTTAAATACAACTTCTCCTTTTCCTCTATCGGCATCTTTATCAACATCAATAAAAAAGTAACCAATACCTTTTGTTAAACTATCTAATACAACTTGACCGTATAAAGATTTACCATTTGAGTTATACCAAGAATAATCAGCAATATCTGAATGTACTTGAGCAACATCAGTATCACTTCCCTCTACTCCAACTGCTTTCCATCTAGGGTTATTAGCGGTTACAAAGTATTTCATTGTTTCAACAATAGGAGTTACTCTATTAATTGTAAAAGTAGGCATACCAGATTGGTTAAGGGTATCTTCTTCTTCTTTTGTTAATTGTTCATTTAAATAAAAGTCATAAGATTTTTGACTTAATGAAGCCCATCTACTCCTATGAGCATTATTAGCTCTATCCCAAAGTTGTTTATTATTAAGAGCTTTTTCTTTTTGAGTTGCCATTAACCTTTAATCTCCATATGAACTAAGTCATCAAAGCCATTATCTTTTACTTCTCCATCACTATCCCAGTCTCCGCCCCAGCGAACTGGAATATTAAGTTGTTTAGCGATGCCTCTAATCATACCACCCATATAATGAAATCTATCTCTGTCTTTCCAGTCTATTTTTCCTTTTACAGTTCGGTCGTAAGGTGCTAAATCAACTGCTTTTCCTTCTATGTGTTTACTATATTTTACTTTAGTTGCACCTTTTTTAAGTAGCTCTTCTTGTCTTTTAGAAGAACGAACTCCTTCAATAATTGTAACATCCATTATTTTAATAAGTTCATTAAGGACATTAACAAGTCTAGTATCAACACCCTTCAATCTTTCTTTACTTGTTTTTCCAAATCTAGGCATTATCTTTCCTTTTTTAAAAAATTAAAAATTTTAGAACCTATCTTTCCTTTGTCTGCTTTCTTATTAGAAAGTGGATTTTCTCCTGTTTTAAAAACCTTTTCATAATAATCATCTATATTCATATCTTTTGGTAAATCAAGTTTTTTAAAACCACTTTTATTCATAAGTGTTTCATCAAAGCCTTGTATAACATTAGATAAAAATCTAGATGTTCCTTTTGCATCTAATATACTCATATTTCTAGATTTTGAAGTTCCAGTATAGTAAGATGTATCTCCTTCTGTATTTTTAAAACCATAAATAGAAGGCTTTTCATATATTCCATCTTTTTGTTCTAATCTTGAATATAAAGGTTGCCCAGAGTTTAAAACTTTACCTTGATATTTATTTGTTTCTGTGTCATAAAGCTTACCAAACTTCATAACCATTTGTTTTTTTCGATACCCACTTACATTTGATTTTGCCACAATAAACCTCCTTAAATGCGACTTAAGCTACTATCCAACTTTTAGCTTTTTTCTTTGGAACATACCAAGATTTACTATGTTCATCCCTTTCTATATTTGGCGGGAAAGCGTGCAATTGTGCATAATATAGAGTTTCTATAGTATCATCGTGTGCCATTCTCGGTCCGAATGTAATAATTTCGTTTATTAAATCAAACATGTTATCTCGCACATAAATTGTTCCCATGCTAAATCTACCAGATAGACCAGAATAAACTCTGTTCATCTTGTTTGTTCCCCCAGGTTTCTCTGGAATAACAGCAATATCGAACTTATTAAGTCTTCGTCTTTCCTCGTTTAATGCCTGAAATACACTTCTGTTCATAGCCACATCTTCAACAGTACTTGATGTCGCATGATACTTTTGATGCATTTCCATGATATAATCAACAACTCCTTTCTTACCAGTGGTCTCACCCTCTAATGTCTTTTGACCTATCGTTGGTATGGAACGATGTCTTTCATATTCTAATACATATAGATTATTTTCTTTGTCAATGGCGATAGCCATGATAACAGAAAAGTCAGACTCTTTAGTATTAATATCAGTAGCAGGGTCACAGCCAATAAAAGTATTAACTGGAACTTGTTCCCCACCGATAACAATGTAGTTTTGATTTGTGTCTGTGCTATATTCATAATATCCCTTCCAATGTTTTATATGATGTCTTGTCCACAAAGCGTCTTCAAGACTCTGAACTTCCATCATGTACTCTTGATAGAATTTCGAGGATTGTCCAGAATCTTGATAGAACTTCTTCTTTTCTTCTAGTTTCGAAGTTGGAAACCATCCTTCCCAAAGTGGAGAACCATTAGGTAAAACAGCTTTATAGGTTACGAGTTTCCAAGCAAAGTCTTCATTATTTCCTTTAGCCCGTGAATGATTGATAAGAAGATTGTTAATAAAAGAGTCGTAATGTACAGGAGTACCATTGACACGCAAACGACCAGTGTGAGGTTCAATAGCAGGATAAACAACAGCCGTGACAAGATTCGCATTTTTATCTCTTGCTTCTCTCGTAATTGTATTCGCTTCATGTTCAAAGTCATCAAGCACAATGAGGTCGTATCGTTTATGTAGCTTAGCACCTCCTCGTATTCCTGCAACGTTGCTTTTAGATATGAGTTTACATCCATTAGATAATTCTACATCCTCCTCTGTCCATTTAGAACCTTTAAGTTTACCAAAGTAATATGTGAATCTATCATTAAACTCAAGATGATGTTTAATATAATCCATATTACCAACAGAAAGTTTTTGAGTAGCTGATACCCAAGCATAAAAAAGCATATCGTCTTTAGGGCAAAAAACAAAATCTTTAAGAATAGATGCTTTTGTTAATACAGTTTTACCATGACCACGAGGTAAGATAACAGCTAATTGCTTACATTCTTTATCATCAATATAATCAGAAACCTCATAGTGAAAGAATGGTGTTTCACTTCTCATAAAGTCGTCAGGTAAAAAGAGCTTACCAAAAGAGATAAGGTCTTTATACGCTAACATTAACGCTTCTTCAGCTTGATTTATGTTTTGACTGTTTATATTTGCCATTTAAAAACTCTTCAAATTTCTTTTTATCTTTTTTCATTTCAATGTAATCGCTTGTTACTCTTTCAATATTAGCTATTCTTTCTATTAAATCAATTAAAGCATTTTCAACAGCACCTATTTTTCTTCTAAGGTCGTGCTTTGTTGGATTCTTTTTTTTCATTCACTTCTCCGTTCATACATTTAAAGAATCTTTTTAAAATTCTTTTAGTAACTTTTTCTTTTCCTACATTTCTAGCAATCATTAAAATTACTTGATTTCTAATAATTGATTCTTCTTTTTCATTCATTGTCTTGTTTATAAAACATACAAAATATTATTCTACAATCTTTGTTTGTTTTCCCCCATGCTTTTTTTGGATATTTAGAATGAAACACATTTGACGGATATGTAATCAATCTATCATCAACTCCATTTATAATAAAATCAATATTCCAGTTTGAAAGAATATTAGCATCTTCAATTATTAATCTATCAAATTCTTCATCTGTTATTTTAGGACAGTATCTTCCATAAATTTTATGTTTCCAAATAGCTGTCCCATTTAAATTTTTATTATTAGATGATATATAATAAACAGCAGCATGAGTAGGCTCTTCTCCAAATATTTTTAAATCACAATGGATTCTCCAATCCGTATCAAGTTCTTCAGTAGCCATTCTATAATAGCTAAATATTGGTTTAATTTTATTTCCTTTAGATTCTAAATGTTTCACTATAGGATTTTGTAATTTATCAATGTGTTGAATGTCACAATAAAAAATTTTATCACCAACTTCATAACTTAAAAAAGAGGCTTTTTCTTTACAATAATTCAATGTTTTAGAATGAAATTCTTTTCCAAATACATTATCTTCTATTGTTATCATTTTTCTTCAATTCCATTTTCTATCATTTTTCTTTCAGCACTTTCTAATTGTTCTGGTGAGAATCCTTGAAACATTCCAATAACCCCAACTTCTTTTTGTTTCATTGTCATTCCATTTGTACCTATTATTTTTCCAATTTCTTTTGTGGATTGCAATATGATGTTATCATCCTCACTAAAGTCAGCAAGGTTCTTTAATTTTCTAAGGACATATTCATGGTCTAATCCATTTTCCCTAGCTACATCCATTACACTTCTTTCTATTTCTTTCACAATTCTCTCCTGTTTTAAAAGCACCACAGCTTTCTTTTGTGCATTTTTTTCATTACCTTCATTAAAAGCTTCCATATAAGCCTTAACTGGTCCGTGTCCAGCTACTACGCTAGTTGTAAATAATTTTTCTTTCTTTGTAGGATTTTTTCTAGTTTTTACATTATTCTTTTTTCCAATTGTTTTTGAAAATGTGTATCTATTTTTATGAGCATTAAAATCAGTATCCATTTTTGTTTTATCATTTATTAAAAATGTTCCTACTATTGTTCTACACCAACCTTTAGAATGTTTATAATTTTTTCTATCATTAGGATGTGTAATTCCTCCAACCTTTAACAATTGTACAATTCCTCCATCATCAGCTTCTACCCAATCTCCTTCATTTCCATCTTTCCAATACTTAGGTTCTTCAGCAAGGCCTTCAAAGTGTTCAACGTATTCTGTTAAATTATCAAATACATAATGCTTTACACTTAGTATACTTTTATGATTCATATTTATTAATTTTATTTTCTAGCTTTTCTAATTGTATTACTAAACCATCTATTAGCTTTAATACTTCTTTTTCTGCTCTATACATTTTTCCATCTATCTCTATCTCTTTTAAAATAACATCTACCTTCTCTATAGAAAATTCTTCTAGTATTCTTTCTTGAAGTTCTAAAGGGAAGGATTCTAATATTTTTAATGATTCTGCCATAATAACCTTGACATTAACTTACTAATACTATATTTTATATTATATATATTATATATATATATATTATATATATTATTATATATATTCATTTTTCTTTCTTTGGTTCTTTCTTTCTTTTTACAATTCCTACATATACTGCTTAGACCATTTTTACCAGCAATGGGCTTATCGCAATCTATACAATGTGAAGGCATAGGCATACTTTAAAATAACGCTTTGCCCAGGTGGTTACAAATAGTTTATTACAAAATGTTATGGGGCTATAACTCGACCCCAATACCCCAAAAGTGGATTTTCCAAATAACAAAAGGAGTTAAAAATGGAACAAATCTTAGTATGGTTAGATGGTATTCAAGTCATTAATGGTGTTGAGTTTAAATGTAAGAAACAATGGAAACTTAATGTAGTTGATGAGGGTGACCAGATTGCACTTTACTTTGCAAAGGGTGATGACTCTAATGGTAAAGGCTTCATCAAGATGTCAATCGACCAAAAGAAAGCACTTCTGAAGGCTTGTGGAGCGTAAGCTTCACCCCTTCGGGGGGAGCAAGAGCATACGAGCATACAATTAACTCAAGGAAATAGATGTCTGGATGGTGAATTAAGTAGCCATCCTTACATTTAGATTCACTACTATTATACTACAAGATTTTAATAAACGTGGGCAACCACATACATTTGTACAATACAAGTAAATAAATACTTATTCTAGCCTTTTCAAGTGTAGCACATTTGGGGAATTGCTCATTCTTCGCCATAAGAACAAGTTTGAGATAGGATAAGTATTACTTGTATAATACAACAACATAAATAGGATAATAAAATGAATATAACATCAAACAATGACCATACAATATATGATCAAGTTCGCAAAGTTAGTATGAAGAATAGTTATTATAGAAGATGCTACATAAAATGCTTAGATGGATTTACTATGTCAGTACAAGCAAGTGATACTCATTACTCTTTTCCTAAAACAAGAGATGAAGACGCAGTATATGATGAAGTAGAAATTGGTTATCCAAGTGAACGAGAAGAGTTGTTAATTCCATATATGGATGGAAATGAAGAAGATGGTACAGACCCTACAAAGACAGCATATGGCTGGGTTCCAGCATTAGTTGTTTATAAAATTATAATGAAACATGGAGGCATAATTGGAGGAGAACTGCCATATTTAAATATATCATCAGAAGATAAAATAAAATTATTAAAGGGGTAATAAATATGAATCTATTTGAAAAAATATTAATGGTATCAATAATGTCATTCTTTACAACTGCTTTAATTATTGGTAGTGCATTATTAATATTCATACTTTTAACATAACAAAAGCAAGTAATGAAAATACTAGAAAAAATAATATCAATATTAACATCTGATGAATTTGGTCATATAATTAACATT
>Ga0208299_1000215_pt1 | contig 55371 bp, 65 predicted proteins | sample 15_taG_FD_184089 | JGI IMG/M metagenome (GOLD analysis project Ga0208299, IMG submission 184089) | Marine viral communities from the Subarctic Pacific Ocean - 15_ETSP_OMZ_AT15312 metaG (SPAdes) (version 2) | ecosystem: Environmental > Aquatic > Marine > Oceanic | place: Pacific Ocean | collected... | reverse complement strand
CTCGTGATCGGCCTTGTCGGCGACGAACACCTTGACGTGCTCGCTGTTGAAGTCGTTGATCTCGTGGTCGTGCAAAGTACGCATGGAAACTCCTATCCTTCTGCGTTGTTGGTAGGCCCGTTCAGACAAATAGGCGGGAGATGAAGATCTCGTCATACGTCGAGCGCAGCCGCAGTGGCGAGGATGACGAGAGTGAACCAACCCATACGAGCTCCTGCCTACGGATCCTCAGTCAACGGATCGCGAGCATCCAGATACCACCCGTCGGGGTGAGGAGCTTCGCCTTCTGAGCATCGGGGGCCATGATCCGAGCCCAGGCGCTCACCTCGAACTGCTGGTACCCGGCGGCCACGTTCTTCAGGATGCGCTGCTTGTGGACCCACTTCCACTGCTGCTCCTCGGCGTGACCGGGGTCCACGTAGGGCGGGACCCCGGGGTCCGGGTTCCCGGTGCTGTAGCGGTTGTGGGGGAGCTTCACGTACAGGCACTGCTCGACCTGGTTCTTGATCTTCGCCTGGAGCTCCCAGTACTCGAAGTTGTGCGCGCCGTCGTCGTTCCCCCACTCGGTGGCGTCGTGGCGGAAGAAGGCCTGGTACCCGAAGACCAGCACCGATGCCGTCCAGGGGAGGAAGAACCGGCCGCTCAGCCCAGCGTGGACGATGCGCTCCCCCTCCGAGAGAGCGATGGCTCCCGGGGTCGCGCCGTCGCCGTCGAGCTGCCGGGCGTACTGGAACTCCCAGCGGTCGAAGCCCTGGTACCAGCCTCGAGCGAAGGTCCCCCGCTGGAAGGCGTGGGCCGGGATGGAGTTGTTCCCGCCGCCGTAGTTCAGCGAGTCCAACCCACCCTGGAGGATCTCCCCGCTGTCGGGCGTGGTCGCCGGGTCCCACAGGAAGCTGTACGCCTCCTCAGCGTCGAGCTCAGGCTGCGCGAGGACCATCACAGGGAGGGTGGGCATCTACTCGTCCTTGTAGAAGGCGATGAAGGTGAGGGAGCCGGCGATGATGTCCGCGTCGAACTGGTTCAGCACGTTGGAGCCGCCCCGGGCCAGGCCCGCCTTCACCTTGATGAAGTCGAGGTCCCAGTTGCCCACGTTCGCCGTCTTGTCGATGATGAAGGAGATCGCGATGGGCTCTTCGCAGATGTCCACCGGGTCTCCCGAAGGGCTCTGCTCGATGGGGTGGATCATCCCGCCGTGGGTCAGATCGTAGACCTCGACCGTGTCCTCCGAGTGGTAGACGTTCACCCACAGCTGGTTGTCCCGGTCGTGGGCCTCGAAGTTGTCCACCCGGCAGTTGAAGAACACCAGGACCTTGCAGGGAGGGAGCGTGTACCCCGCGCCTCCGTTGTCCAGGGTGTAGCTGTTGAGGATCTTCCAGAGCCCACCCGAGATGTCTGCCGTGGTCTCCGCCACCACCTCATCGCTGGGCGGGCCGCCGCTACGGTCCCAGATGAGGGGCTCGTTCGTCACCGAGCAGATGCTGTCAGAACCGACGACAGCCGAAGGGACGTGCTGGGGGCCGAGGGCATGCCGGCCGATGTTGCCCACAGCCAGAGCGTTCACCAGGCCGATGAGCTCGGTGTGCTGTGCGACGACATCCGCCACATCAACGGTGGTGCCGCTGTCAGGAGTCGGAACAGGCATGGGTCAGCCTCCCATCGGAAGGCCGAAGGGGAACGAGATGACGATGAGCCTCCGGTGACCGAGGCATACGCCCTGGGTCGGCGGCTCGTTGTTGTAGGCGAGCTCGAGGTCCTGCTCCAGCTCGTGGGCTGCCGTACTGTCCGGCTCGGAAGGCCCCTGGCCTACGTGCAGCTGCACGGTGTGCGTGCCGGCGGGGACCTGGGCAATCCCTGCGATGTTCGTCCGGCGGGACCGGCGAGGGTCCCCGCTACCCCGATAGCGAGAGTTGAACGGGATCACCTCGGGGCCCGTCCCCGGGAGGAAGCCTCCGTTCACCCCGATCCTGGCCTTCATCCGGATGTAGTACTCGGTGGTCCCCGGTCCCACGGGAGCAGCACCCGCGTACCCCCAGGTGTTCCACCGCTCCCGGACGTACTGGTAGTCCGCCAGGATGTAGAGCAGTTCGGGGTACTCCGTCGTCCACTCGAGACGCACGTCGCTGACGGGCTGGAGCCCTCGGTTGTACGGGATCTGGTAGAGCGCCGGGTCCACCGTGAAGGGGTTCGACGCGTCCATGTGCGGGCGGAGGACCGGGTCGTCTCCATCCACCGTGGCGTTGACCGGGTTGTAGACCGCCTGGTAGAGGTGGGCCGGCACGGAGACCTCGCGGACCCGGACCGGAGCCCCCTCCTTGAAGACGTTCTCGCTGGCGAAGGCCGAGCTCGCCCACTGGTGCTGGGTCGTCCGGCCAGCCAGGGCGAGGAGCCGCTGGTAGTCCTGGGCGATGAGGTTGGGGTCCACGACCTCATCGGGCATGTGCCCCTTCGGCGCGGGGATGAAGTCGCTCACAGCGCAGGGCTCCTTCCAACGGCGTCCGTGAGGATGGGTCCGTAGGCGTTGATGTTGTAGAGCGCCATCGGGTACAGCGAGGCCACCTCGACCGAGAGTACCTCGATCGACTCCGCCCCCATCGCAACCATGTGCGAGTACGGGCGGCGCTTCCGCCACTTCGTCACGCCGAAGGTCGCCGCCTTCCCCGCCGCCTCTGCGGCAGAGGTCGCTCCGCCGAGGAAACGGATGTCGTCGTTCTCCGGGTGGTGAGACTTCAGGATCTCGTCCGCCCCGGTCTTCGAGTCGGCGAGGTGGGCGACATCGAGGTTCCAGTCGCCGTACGTCCGGATGGCAGCGTCGTTGTAGTGGCGCTCCTCCCCCAGGACGACCAGGTGCTCCGCCGTGAAGTAATCGTGGAGCCCGCCCATCGGGATCCAGCCCGAGCGGTAGACCGCCTCCATCTGCCGGAAGTTCTCCCCCGGGTAGCCCTTGCCGTAGATCCAGACCGAGGGGTTCGTGCCCGGGACCAGGATCACTCCGGGAGGGGTCGCCACGTCCCCGGCGAGAAGGACCGTCTCCGTTGCCGGGATCGCAAGCGCAGCGTGCACCTTCACGTCGTTCGCGAGGCGGAAGCCACCCACCCGGTAGTCCCAGATGAAGTGCAGGTCGTTCGTGTCGCTGTCCTCCATCGGCAGGGCGAAGCGGACCTCTCCAGCTCGACGGTCGATCCAGCTCGTCCCGAACGAGACCCGGTTCACGTTCACCCTCTTCAGGGTGTCCCGCATCGTCTTGCCGATGTCCACCACCGCCCCGTTCCGGGGGTCGAACTGCCAGAAGGTGGACGCTCCGTACCAGACGACCGTGCCGTCCGGGCAGTTCTGGACCAGGTTGGGCCCAGCCAGGCCCGCCCCGCTGTGCAGCGTTCCGAACTTCCAGTGGGGGTACTCGGGAGCGATGTAGTGGACGGCCTCCTGCTTGAAGACCAGCATCATGCTGCCGCCGTCCCCGGTCGCAGGACGCGTGTGGATGGAGCCCGTGATGGGGCCCGTCTCCGGGTACACGTCCCGCCAGTGTCCCCGCAGGACACTCTCCGGGGTCGGGCCGAAGGGTCCCGTCTGCTCCGACCACCAGACCCGAGAGGGGTTGGCGTCCGTCCGCATGATGAACATCGAGCCGCCGAAGTGGCGGAGGAAGTAGAAGCCGTGAGGGATGGTCTCCCGGTCCAGCCAGGTGCCTCCGAGCTCGCCGTCGGGGATGTCGTCGATGTACTCGACGGCGACGTTCCCCGGGATCCGGTGGAGGAACCGGGGAGCTCCCGTGTCCCCCTCGGGGAGGAACTCGAGGTTCGCCGTCCGGCACAGGATGAAGGCCACAGTCCCCGGGGGGCCCTGCTGTCCGTTGCGCACCCAGGCACGACGGCGCAGCTTCTCCATGACGAGCCCTCCGTCGGCTTCCGCCTCGTCCGGGTCCGCTCCCCTGCGTCGGAGCGTGAAAACGCCTCCAGGGGCGCTCAGGGCGGAGTACGCCCCATCCACGTTCTCCCAGCAGCCGTAGTACTGGTACCGACCCTGGTGGATGCCGCCGACCTGCTCGTGGAAGAGGTACTGGTCGGTGCCCACTCCCTTCGTGGTCGGGTTCCCGGAGCCGTCGAAGCTCTTCTCCACTGCGCGAGTCCACAGCGGGTCCAGCGTTCCGATCCGTCCGGCCGCCGAGAAGCCTCCCCCGTTCACCGAGGTCTTGCTGTCCTGCTTCCGGGCCGGGCCTACGACATCCGGGGGGGCCGGCTTCTCCGTGTAGCCGAAGCGCCGCACCCTCTCGCCATCCCAGACCCAGGCCCCGCCGCCGTCGCCGAAGGTCATGTACAGCCGGTTCCCGAGCGCCTCGAACTGGGGCGGGAAGAGCGGGTCCGTCTGGGGGATGACGCTGTTCGAGCTCGTGAGGGGCCCGTTGAACCGGTACTCCTTCACCTCCTCGAGTCCCCGGAAGCCAGCAGCTCCCGACGCACGGGTCCAGGGGGCGTACCGGAACAGGCCCGTCTTCGTGACGAACATCACCTCCGGCCGAGCCCCGCCATCCATCGTGACGTACCCCATCCCGAGGACGCCATCGCTCGCCCAGGGAGTCGGGTTCGCCGCACTCCAAATCTGGGGGATGAGGTGCATCTTCCGCTGGGTGGAGTCGAGGTTGCCCCTCTCGTCCAGGCGGAAGTTCATGATGAGCGAGGCGTGCTCGCCGTCGGGAGACACGGGGAACTCCCCCATGATCTTCGCCCCGCCGACACCCTTCTGGACGTGCTTGCTTCCGGTCGCCATCAGGTACCGTCCGTGATGTTCTCGATGTAGTGCAGCGGTACACCCGCCCCGAGACCGGAGCCGAACGGACCCTTCGCGTGCCCGGGGTTGCCGAACCGGCGACGCAGGTCCTCCAGGGACCGCTGGTAGGCCCCCCAGTACTGGCTCTCCTTGTTGGGCTCGCCCTCACGACGCCCGAGCACGTACGCCGAGCACAGGTTCAGGAAGACGCTCTCGCACTCCGGCGGGATCCGGATGTAGTCCTGGTCGTGGGCGGGCTCCGGCGGGCGCTTCTGCACCATCGCCAGCATCACCGCCTCCTCTCCAGCAGGCGGGAGCTTGTCGAACATCAGGTGCTGGTGCCCGTGGATGTGCTCGAGCCGGGTCCGCTTGTCCACCGGGTCGAGGTCCCCGTGGTCCACCACCGAGGTCTGGTGCCCGGGGGTGATTTTCCACAGGTACCAGACAGCGTCCGGGTCTTCCTGGAAGCCCGCGTTGTTCGTGCCGCCAACGGGCTCCGAGCTCAGCCGACGACGCCACCACCACTTCTCACAGCCGTAGTGGTGATAGGACCGCCTGCTCGTGTCCGGACCGTACCCGTACTGGTAGTCCACATCGAGAGCAGTCACCTGGATCGCCGAACCACCCCAGACAGCAGCCTGGGCATCGGTCGCCTGGGAGGGAGCCGAGATGTAGAAGGGGTCCAGGGGCCCCTGGGCCGGTCCAGACAGCCCGTCGCCCCGGTCGCCCACCGAGAGATGCCCCCAGGGGTAACGACCCCACGCGAGGCTGTAGCGGTACTCGAAGCTGCCTGCGTTGCCGTACGCCGGGGCCACGTTGAGGGTGTGCTCGACACCCGTGACCGGGTCCCAACCCCACTTCTGGTTGTTGTTCGGCTGCTGGGAGAGCAGGGCGACGCCAGGCTTCTCGTGCGGAGCCGGGAGCTGGTAGAAGTCCCCCCGCGCGTAGCTCGTGATGCGCCCCTGCTCCCGCCACCCCTGCGCCCAACGCTGGATGTCGAGCTCAGCCTTCAGCTTGGGCTCCACCTTCTGCGAAGGGCTCACGTCGGGGTCGTAGTGCACGGACAGGATCTTCTGCACGTCAGCCGGGTACGGGTACTGGTACGTGAAGATGCGGTACGTGAGCGTCGTGTCCGTGTTGTTGTCCCACGGACGATCGATGACGATGTGGAGCAGGTCCGGGTCGTCGATGACGGTCTCGACGTACACGTCCCGGACGCGCCGGTAGTAGTACTCCCCGTTGCGGAGCACCTCGAGCCACCGTCCCCGCAAGGTGCCGTCCAGCGCGAGCTGAGCGGGCACAGTCGGGGCAACGTCCAGCGTGAAGACCAGGCGGTCCGTGCTGTCGATGCTGATCGTCGAGACGCTGACCGGGGGCTCGAGCTTGAACCGGTACTCCTCCCGGAGGAAGGCGTCGGGCATGTCCGCCCAGAACTGGCGGGTGCAGATGCGGATGATCCGACGGTAGCGGTCGAGCTGGGGGGTGCCCCGACCTGGCAGTGCAGTCACCGCACGAAGGTCCTCGATCAGGCTGTCCATGTTCATGGCGTTCTCCGGCTCCTCTCAGAATAGACGAAACCCTCGTGAGACCAGGGCGGCCCCACGAGGGTTTCAGCCGGAGCCGCAGCTCAGCGGTGGGAGCTAGAAGCCCAGCTTCACCAGGGCTTCGACCGAGGTCGCGGGGGCACCACCCGCCTCCAGGAAGCGACCGCAGATGGTGTGCTCGAGACCCGCCGGGGCGGTGTCATCGAGACGACCAGCGCCGGTCGCGGCCTTCGGGATCATCGGGGTGTCCACCGCGACGGCGGCATCGGTGATCACATCGCAGGGGCCTTCGACGACAGCCCAGAACCAGTAGCCGGTGGGCAGGACGCCCTGGGCGACCGAGCCCTTGCCCTCGCGGTTGACCTCCTCGCTGACGAAGCCGGCGGCGTCCGTGAGGGGCATGTTCGCCGGAGCGAGCGCGTCCGCCACGAAGTAGCTGCCGGTGCCGAGCTCGAGGTAGCTGCCCTTCACGACCGAGGCACCCAACAGGAGCGCGAGGCGGGTGAGCCGGCGCTTCTGGAGGACCTTCACGCCCGAGTTGAGCTCGGCGTAGCACCAGCGGATCTCGCCCGGCTTGCCCGGCGCGCCGTCACCCGGTTCGGTGGTGTCGTACGCCCAGATGTCTTCCGGGTTGTCGAGGTAGACGACATCGCCTGCCCAGGATTCGTTCTCGAACATCTTCGTGGCTCCGAGGGGAGAGGGAAGGTGGTGGGTGCCCCCGAAGGGGACTTGTCTCGATGCCCGTCAGGACACCCCAGCCGACTACACGGCTCGGGTGCAACCCTGGGTGACGAGCGAGGTGAGGACGAACTGCAGCTCCAGGAAGATGTACCCGATGAGGGCGTCCTGGTTGCCGTGCTCCATCCCGTCGAAGAACTTGCCGACGCGGAAGTTCTCGCCCGCGTTGACCCAGCACTCGACGTAGTTGGGGTTCAGGAGGTAGGCCGCCTCGTTGATGGCCGCTCCACCCGCGTAGTTGCCGAGCGCGGCAGCAGTCATCCAGCGGTTGCTGAAGAAGCGCATGCCGGCAGCGGCGACGATGGGCTTGTGGATGTTCCCGCCGTCCCAGTCCGCCGTCGTGTACATGATCGGCGTCGCGTTTCCGCCCGGGTACGACCGGACCTCGTCCGCGATGGCGACCTGGTCGTTGATGCTGACGATGGCGATCGAGATGCCCTCGCTGTCCTCGCTGTAGCTGTCCGCCGTGAGCTTGATCTGCTCGCAGGTGGAGAGGAAGCTCGTGCCGATGCCGCCGTGCTGGGCGAACTGGTTGTACCAGTTGTTCTCGTCGTTGGTCGCGTCGTGGGTACGCGCCTCGTTGAGGTACTGGTTGCCCGTGGCACCCTGGGTCGCGGGGATGTCGAACTCGAGCGCACCGTTGGTGAGACCCGAGCTGGTTCCGTTCCCGTTCGGGGCCGCCGTGCGACCACCGTTCAGCGTGCCGAGGCCGCCCAGCTTCGCAGCCGAGGGGGTGTCGCCGATGTAGAAGCGACGACACACGTCGTTCTTCAGCGAGAGCATCGCGGCCTCGGCCACGTCCTTCGTGTACGCCTTCTTCTCCTCGGCGCGACCGAGGCGGTTGAGGTCGTAGCGCGGGAGGATCATCGGCTTGACGTACCGAGCCCAGTCACCGGTCATCGTCGAGAAGGTCTCCTTCTTCGACAGCGGGACGCTCATGTTCGTCGCGTTGATCTCGGTCACATCGGAGTGGCCGGACTTGATGCGCTTGAGGCGGACGTGGGTGCCGCCGGACCGCTTGACGTTGCCTCGGGCCTTGATCAGCTTCATCAGCGCATCGCTGTTGTAGAAGCTGGGGACGGCCTTCTGGACCACGTCGGGGACGGTGTGGGTGGCGTACTCGAGAAGCGACATCTGGGTTCTCTCCGCAGAGGGCGTGTTTCATCCCTGCGGAGAGCCGTCAATCCAGATCAGCTGATCCGACCATCCTCCAGGTAGTGGTCGTGCTCGTCCATGATCTCGTCCATGTCCCGCTCGTGCACGGTCCGCATCGGCGTGCTCGGGGGCCCTGCGTCCCCGCCGATCGCAGCGGCGGCCTTCTGCGCGTCCGTGGGTCCGGCAGGTGCCTGGGGAGCGGCGGGAGGCGTCGCAGTCGTTGTCGGAGAAGATCCCTTGCCCCGGGTGGGCTTCGGGCTCCCCGAGGTGTACGCGGCGTACCTCCAGGCCTCCTCCATCTTGTCGAAGTAGGTCTCGCCCGGCATCTCCATGAGCCTGGGGGCGATCCCCTTCTCCTCGTTGCCCTGGATGATCTCCCCGAAGATGGCGTGCTGCTCCTTCGGAGCCTTGTTCCAGTCCGGGTACGCCATGTCGAACGCTTGCCAGGACATCTTCGTGACCTGCGACGCAAAGAGCTGGTTCGACGCCATCGTCGTCTTGTACTCCTCCACGTCCTTCAGGTCCGTCCCCGACTCGAGCGTGTCCGTGAGCCGACGAAGGGCTTCGGTCTGGGAGGAGAGAGCCGCCGCCTGGGATTCCAGCTCGTCGTTCTTCACCGAGGTGGTGAGGCGTGTCTCCTCGACACGGGCGTCCGCCTTCGCAAGCAGGGTCTTCACCCGGTCCCGAGCCATGCCTTCCGGGACCCAGTCCAGGGCGACGGACTCGAACGTCTCGACCTCTTCGAGCTTGAGCTCTTCGAGCCAGGCCTCGATCGTCTCGGGCTCAGACGCTGCTTCGGGCTCGGGCTCCGGCTGTGCGTCGTCGAGCTCGACAGGGTCCGGCTCGTCCTGGACGAGGGTCTCCGGGTCGAACTCCGGCTCCGGCTCAGATTCCGGGGACGGGGGCGGGGAGTCCTCCGGGGACTGGAGGGACGGGTCCACCAGCTGGGGCGGCGGGGCCTCCGGGGAGTCCTCCACCAGGGGCTCCGGGGAGTCCGCCAGCGGGAGCGGGGGCTGCTCCTCCGGCAAGGTCGTCGAGGAGTTGTCCGTTCGAGATGCCATTCAGCACTTCCTCCAAATCGTCGGGGTTGCTGAGGTTGTACAACCCCGGAGACGTGCTGTCCAGCGCGCCCTGCAACGCCCGGACGACATCCGGGGAAAGTGTCTCGCTCGGCTGCACCGGAAGTCCGAGCTGGGCGAGCTTCGTCGTGGCCGCCATCACGAGCGTGGGGTCGATCATCCCCTCGTTCGAGAGATCCGGCCCAGGGGGCGGCGGAACCGCACCAGGAACGGGCGCGGGCGCGGCCATGTCCTGCTCGCCAGCGAGCTTGCCCAGGTTCTGCGCCTTGCCGAGGACGATGGACTCGAGATCTTCGAGCGGCATGCTCATCAGCTGCTCTTCGCTGAACTCACCCGGCTGCATCGGCATCGTAGCTCCTCTGGGCTTCGTCGGTCTGACTCTTCCAGGTGTTGTACCGGGTCTCGCCCCAGCCAAGAGACTCCTGGATCTCGGTCTTTGCGATGTAGTCACCCCCGCCATCCATCCCGCCCGTACGGACCGCTGCCTCGATGCTGGAGGCGTCGTCCTTCTGGGCTTCGATGACCTGGTTCCATCGGTCGGAGCCGGGCTCGGTGCGAACAAGCCCCTGGGACTCCTCGAACCGCTCGATGTCCTTCGCCGTCTTGAGCTCGAGGGGACCGACCTCGCACAGCTCGCCGTCGATGACCTCGACCCGCTCCTTCCTCATCTTGTGGGGGACCAGGGCGTTGTTGAAACGCTCGAGCCCCTCGAAGACGGGACCGTTCACGTAGGTCTTGCTGACCGGCCTGGTTGCCCTTCCACCACAGCTCGGGCACTCCAGTGCCACAGGCACATCGGTGTCCGGCGCGTCGTGGTGACGACGGTAGAGGTCTTCGGTCTTCCAACCGCAGTCACAGACGTGCTCGTAGCAGGGCACTAGTAGTCCTCGACGGGCTCGCTCAGGCCGAGGTCCTCCGCCGTGGCTCCCTTCGTGAGCTGCTTGAGGTGCTCCCCGTGGGCGTCACAGACCCCCTCCAGGAGCTCGGCGGCTCCGTCCGGCTCGTCCTTCAGGATCCGGCGGACGACGGCGCAGAAGGCATCGTGGGCCCTCCAGACGCCATCCATGACCTCGGGCTTCTTCACCTCGGCCTGGTAGCTGTACTTCTTCTCGACGGAGCTCTCGTCCGAGGCCTCCTCGGAGGTCTCTTCTTCGGTCTCTTCTTCGGTCTCGACTTCGGGCTCATCCTTCACGAGGAACTCCTGTCAGGTGTTTGTAGTCCAGAGGTCAACCTGCGATCCGAAGGGGCAGCGGAGCCCCGCTCTGGATTCCTGCAGGGGGACCGGGCTCAGGAACCGGGAGACCCGGGGGTGGAGCGCCAGGCATTCCCGGGGGCATCCCCGGGGGACCTGCCACCGCTCCAGCTGCCTCGGTCTCTGCCTTGACGAGGCCTTCGGACTCCTCCTCGGCGTGCAGGAGGCTCGGTCGGAGACCGTACTCGGAGACGAGCTCCCGCAGGACCTCGCGCCAGTTCATGACCTTCTCCTCGTCGGGGAGCCTCATGAAGACCTCCTTCACCAGGTCCGCCAGGTGCTTCCGCCGGACGACCTTGTCCTCCATCAGGGGGCTGAAGGGTAGGAGCCGGAAGCGAGGGGTCTGATTCAGGATGTCCTGGGCCAGGACCTGCGCAGGAGTGTCCTCCTGGGTTGCGAAGACCAGCCCCTGGTAGTCGATCCGGCTCGCCTCCTGGTTCCGGACCGCCCACTGGAGCGTCTCGAGCCCCTTCCGGAAGAGGCGGGTCACGCCCTTCGTGAGGCGCGCGACGCGCGTGTTCATCCGTCCCTCGATGGAAGCCCGGATGCCCTCGAACTCCGCAGCTGTCCGGATGTTCTTCTGGACCCCGCGCTGGTAGTCCGCCTCGCCAGCGAGACGACGGACCGTCTCCATGTCTCCGTGCAGGTGGTCCTTGAAGGCGTAGGTGGTGTCCATCTCTGGGGTCACGAAGATGTGCTTGGCGATCTCCTTCATCGCCGGGACATCCACCAGGGTGGGCTCCCAGGTCTTCGCGTTCTTGAACGTCGCGAAGTCGTCCTCGTTCTGAAAGAGCCCTCGGTCGATGATCATGCGGCGCACGAGACGGTGAACGATCTCCCGCCGGGCGCTCACCAGCTCGTTGATGTCCCGCTGGACCGGAGCCATCAGGTCCACGTCGGACACGCCGTCGATGCGGCCAACCCCGGGGTGGAAGACCAGGACCTCGTACGGGCGCGAGTACGGAGCCTTCGCCGACATCAGGATCTGGGACGTGCCCAGGTGGATGTGGTGGACCATGCCGGTCCGGAAGTCCCAGAACTCGACGATCTGGACGTACTCCTTCAGCCCCCCCTTCCGGAGACGCTGCTCGTAGGCGTCGAGGTCGTTCGCGCTCTTGTCCACCAGGGAGCGGGGGTAGCTGTCCGGGCGGATGTTGCCCTTCCCCTCCTGGAGGTTGTAGACGCCCGCCTTCAGCCGACGCTTCCACTCGGACCAGTGCACGCTCATGTACTCGAAGACCCACGACGCCTTGGACGGGTGCTTCGCGTTCGGGTCGAAGAAGACCTCCCACGGCAGCTTGTTCTCCCAGATGGTCCGGCCCAGGGACGCCGACCACGCCGTCTTGACCACCCCCTTCGGGAAGATGAGGGCGTGCAGGACCCACTCCTGAGTCACCTCGTCGAGGTCGCCCTCCTCCGCCATCCAGTTCAGACAGGCGGCCACGCGGCGACCCTGGAACGCCGGGTCGTTCGTCCGGTTGAACTCGCGCATGTGCGTGTTCGTCTGACGAAGCAGCTCGCACTGGGGCAGGTCCATCGCGAGCGAGCTCTGGATGGTGTCCACGATGGGGAACACCTCGTTCTGGGCAGCGCGGTAGTCCTTCGAGCGGCCGAGGTTCGAGTGACCGTCGCCGGTCCAGAAGTGGCCCCGGTAGTAGGCCAGGTTCCGAACGTCATCGTCTGCCCGATGGTTCTCGTAGGTCCGGGAGGTCTCCTTGATGAGGAGCGTGAGCTTCGAGGCGAAGCGTGCCGGGTCCTTGTCGATCTTCTCGGGGTCTTCGTACCGCTTCAGTCCAGTGTCCATCGGTCCTACCTGTGGTTGCCCCAGCGGGTGTTCTGAGCCTTGTCCTCGATGCCCTTCAGCTTCTTCAGGACGCGCTTCCAGTTCTCACTGGCTTGCTCGCGCTCGCTCCGCTCTTTGCGGATTCGTCCAGCCCGGACTTCGTGGAAGTATGCCCACGCAGCCATAGCCAGTGCAGCAACAAGATCGAAGTGCCCGTCAGAGCTGTCCCGGTTGCGCTTCTCCCAGCCCCCTCGGTAATTCACCAGCTGGCGCAACAGTCTGACCGAGTGGAGGATCAGCGACTCGTCCGTGACGATGTCCTGGAGGAAGGAGATCGCGGCAGCCTTCTGGTTCGCCCCGTTCCACCAGCCCGGGATGCTCTCGCCCCCGTCGCGCATCGTGTCCGAGCTCTTCCGGCAGAAGATGTTCGAGTAGCCCTCGACCTCGACCAGGTGGCTGAGCACCCCCTCGCCGACACCGTTCGCCTCGACGTAGATCATCGCCCGCCCGTACCGGTACCCAAGCCTCGCGGCCAGGCTCGCCATCGCTCCAGCCTGACGATGACCCAGGAACTCCGCCACCACCTCGCATGCGGTGAGGTCCATGACCACCAGGCCGAAGAGGTCTCGACGGGTGAAGCCCGAAGCCGGGTCGATGCAGACGACGTACCGATGGTCCTTCACGGGAGGCTTGAACTCCACGTACTCGTCGATCTCAGCGAGTACGCCCGTTCCCCCGTCGATGTTCTTCAGCCACTTGATGAGGACCGCGTCGTCGAAGATGGGGTCCCCAGCCAGGCCGAACGCGTCCGTGAGGGTGATGGGGTACTCGGCCCGCAGCTTCCCCCACTTCCCTCGGCACTTCGGTAGGAGCACCGTCTGCAGGTAGTAGGCCTGCGCCGGGCTGAGCCCGTACTCGTTCGCGTAGTCGAGCACCTCTCGCCGGGGCCTCCACTTCGGGGGCGGGTCCTGCGCGTACTGCTTGATCATCGTCCAGGGGATGAAGACCGGCAGCCAGCGGGAGCCAGGCTCCTGGGCCTCCTGGAGCGTCAGGTGGAGCTGGTCCCCGAAGCGGCGAGGGGTGGACTCCGCGAAGAGCAGGCCGCCCTCCTCGGGACCAGGGACAGCGTTCAGGATGGAGATCCACGCATCCTGCCTCTGCTCCCACTGCTTCGCGCTGATCTCCGTCGCGAGAACGACCTGAGCCGTGTCTCCACGGAGAGGCTCGTCGTCCTGAACCGAGGCCACCGAGAGGAGGGAGTCCCGGTCGGGGAACTCGAGCAGCCGCTTGAGCTGGGTGTCGCGAGGAACCCGGACAGACCTGGGCGTGGTCTTCCAGAAGCGCATCGCGATCTTGTTCAGCTTGTAGGCCTGGTCCTTCGTGTGGGCGACGATCGCCCCGTAGCAGCCCCGCCGGTACGCGACGTTCTGGTAGACGACCCCCGTGAAGAAGGTGCTCGAGCCCTCCTGGCGCGGCTTGATGTGGACCAGCCACTTCCTCTCCGCGTAGCACCGGAGCACGGCGGCTCGAAGAAGCTGCTGGTGGTCCCAGAGCTCGAAGGGAACCTCGCCTCCGACCTTCGGGCGGATCCTAGTCATCGGCAGGAAACGCCCCGGGTCCCAGAAGCCCTCTTCGCCGGGGCGGACCAGCTCTTGCGTCACCATCCCCCCTGCCCCTCACCGGGAGCGTGCGCCCACACGCCGGTCTCGGGCTGCGTCTCTGCCACCACGATCTTGGGCGGGGAGGTGGTCATCGGGCCACTCGCCGTGATCTCGGGACCGACGGGGGGGCCTGTGTCCTCCACCCCCTTCCGGCCCTGCTTGACCGGCTCGAGCTTCGCTGGGACTTCTGCCTCCCCGTGGGCCTCGTGAGCCGCCTTGATGATCTGGCGAAGAGCGTTGACCTCACGAGCGTTCATCTTCCTGGTGCGGAAGGCCTCGGCCAGGTCGCTCAGCGCCTTGAGAACACCCTCCTTCGTGGTGAGGTCGATCTCGGCGGCGAAGTAGGGGGCCTTCTCGAAGTAGGGGGCCTTCTCATCGTCCACGACGTTCCCTCACCGCTTGTACGAGGACCTCGGGCGTGAGCCCCTCGTAGGAGTCCTCGTCACGAGAGAGCACCCTCAACAGGGTGCCAGCGAACCCGGTACTCTGCGAGAGCGCGTCCAGGCCTCGGGACAGGCTGGTGTGGACGGCTTGCTTGCTGCAGCCCTCCTTCCTTCCGATCTCCTCCAGGGTGAGCCCCTTGAACCGGAAGACCACCCGGCGGGCCTGGGTGGGTGGGAGCTCCTTCCTCACGGCCCGCACCACCCGAGAGTCGAGCTCTCCCTCCACCGTCATCATGTCCCAGACGAGCGGCTGACGAGCGAGGATCCACTCCATCATGTCGTCCACGCTCGAGCTCCTGCCCGGGGTGAGGTTGAGCTCTCGATACTCGTGCGCCCTGGCCTTGCTCTCCTCCTTCGTGAGCTTCAGCCAGAGGGCTTCGATCACGAATTGGTTGAAGTTCCCATCGGCCCCGAGCTCCTCGCAGACCCGCTTGTCCAGCTTGGATGGAAGGCGGACCGAACGGGGTGGTGATGCTCCTGCCAACTTTACAGCCTCTCGTGCGGTCTATAGCCTACACGCGCAACCAACAACCGAGGCAACCCATGCTGATCTTCGAGACCGCCCCCGACGACCCCTGGACCGACGACCCTCCCGGAAGCCCCCCTGTGGCCGAGTCCCCCGTCACGCCGGTGACCACCATCCCGCCCGTCGCGGAGAAGGTTCACCCCCTGGTCGATGGGCGTGTCGCCGACGTGCGCAAGAACATCACGGCCACGGACGACCTCGACACGCTCCGCACCATGCACGCCAGCGAGAAGGGGCGGGAGACTCCTCGAGCCACCGTCCTCAGCGCGATCGAGAAGCGCATCGCCGCCCTCGGTCCGATGATCCCCCCGATCACCGATGGGACGCCGAAGACCCCGCCGAAGGCGGTCCGCCCCCCTGAGCCCGTGGCGAGCCCGATCCAGGCCCCGGCACCCACCGGCAAGCCGACGGCGACCTTCGTCTCCGGCTCGGGACGTGAGCACCGCGTCGAGTACGAGACCCTGAGCAAGATGTACGTCGCTGCCGCGAACGCGATCAAGCAGTGCGCGAGTCCCACGAAGGCCGCCCTGATCGAGCTCGGTGGCGGGAAGCGCGTCCTCGTCTACGAGCTGAGCGACATCGTGATGTCGGGCTGTGGCGACGACAAGACGAACCTGCGAGGGATGGGGCAGGCGGGCTAGAGCCCGTGCTTCTTCCGGAGCTTGTAGCAGTACTGTCGAGTCACGCCGTGACGCTCAGCGCATTCGCGAGCTGACAGACCGCTACCCAGATCCGCGAGCAGTAGTCGCGTCTTCTCGGTCATGGAGCCCGGGGGGGCGCGACGCACTCGCTCCCTGTTCACCTCGTCAGCGATGACGGCGAACTCGTCTGTGGTCTTCGACTGGAGCCACTCGACCAGCTTCTCACGCTTCATCTTCATCCTCCTCGGGCGGCTCCGCCATCAGGGCGAGGACACCCTTGAGGTCCTGGACCCCGGTGGTGAGCCGACTCGACGCCGAGACCATCTTCCGTCCCGCGTTCTCTCGCAGATCAGCCAGCTTCAGCGCCATGTCCGCGAGCACATAGGGGTAGCCCTTCCAGACCTCGCGCCAGGGCAGGGGCTTCTCCATGAAGGAGAGCCGTGCCCAAAGCACCCGACGGGTCCCGTGCCACACCCACTCGCTCCCTTCGTGAAGGAGCTCGGTCGTGAGGAAGTAGCCCTCCTCCTGCATCCGAGACTCGAAGAACTCGAGAAGCTGGTAGAGCTCTCGAGCCTGAAGTTCGTAGCGGTCTCGCTCTGTCATCGCTTCGCGACCCTGCCGAGGACCTCGCTGTAGCTGTACGCGCAGTTCGGAGTGCCCTCCTGCGCATCCAGGTTCCGAAGGTCGTTCTTCACGCCATCGAGCTGGTGGTGCATGTAGATCGCAGCCAGCGACGACTCCATCTGTTCCTGCACGTGGCGGAAGTACTCCACTGCCTGGTCGAGCCACTTCGCCGAGATGGGTGGGTACCAGGCCGTCCGGAACCTGTCGTTCGCTCGGTCCCAGAAGCGGTACTCGCGCTCCCTCTCGAGCCCTCGGGGGCTGAAGCTGGGGGACGCGTAGGGGATCGCGTATCCGACCATCGTGGTGTTCGGGTCTCGGACCCCTTGGGCCTTCCCCGCATGCCAGGCGACGTGATCGTAGGGGACCAGCTGGTGAACTCCATCCACCCAGCCGACGGCGTTGTACTCCACGTTGTGCTTCTGCAGCTTCGCAGCCAGCTCGCCGAAGGGGATTGCGGGCGCGTCAGCCTCGAAGTCCCACTCGACCGTGGTCCAGTGGAGCATCCCGAAGAGAGGGGGGCGAGGTCGCTTCCCGTGACCCGAGAAGCCGGGGGTGTCAACCAGTGTCATCCTCGGCACAGTAGGGCATCAGGTACCCTCGTGCAACTACGGAACCACCGCCTCTTCGATCCAGCGCCACCAGCCCCGCACCTTGAACCGGGGCGAGGCTGCCGGCGAAGCCGCTGGGACCCAGAGCCCGGGACCGGCAAGGCACTGACCGTTGAGCGCCGCCGTTCCCGTGGTCGAGGTAGCGTGTCCTTCAGGGCTGTCGTCTCCGACCCAGCGAGACAGCGTTCCGGCCACCTTGGGCTGCGCCGTGTCATCGTCGAAGATGCAGCGCGCGTGCAGAACGGCAGGCGCGAAGTCTGTGACTGTGTCGTCCAGATCGATCGTGTTCTTGGAGAAGCTCGCAGACCGCGCCGGGTTGATGGGCTGGAGGGCGTCGTCTGCCGTCTCGACGTAGAAGCCCCCGACCACCGTCGCAACGTTGGTCGTCACCGTGTGGCTGTTCGCCACCATGAAGCCGATGCCCTCGTCGGTCCCGGACTTGTTGCCTGCGGTGACCTCGACCAGCTCCCAGATGAACTCCACCCCCGCCTTGCCTGCGGGGTCACCGATGTCCTGGAGGTTCTTCTTCCCGTCACACCCGGAGTCGCCGAAGCTGCCGTGTCCGGTCAATCCCGTGTTCACGGTCCAGTCGTAGTATTCCGTGTCCGAGGCGTCCGTCAGGAGCTGACCGTCCCCCGACGTGGTCCCCAGCGAGGGGTCGAATGCGTTCCAGCCGGCCTCCGCGAGGACCACGGGGTCGATCATGTCGCAGCCGTCCATTCCCCGGAAGGACATCAGGACCCTCGCAGTCGCTGGAAGCTCCGCTTGTAGGAGCCGCCGCCGTGGGTGGTGATGCGAGCGTGCATACGGGCACCTCCGGCCTGCTGGAGCACTGCCTTGCTCCCGGTGAAGGCCTCCGTCCCCACCGGGGCCCAGGCTCCCGAGGACTCCGAGTACACGTAGTACGTGATCGTGGCGCTCGTCCCGCCGGTGAACCACCACATCACCGCTTCGGTGAACTTGATGGTCTCGATGCCGTCGGTGACCAGGGTGGGTGCCGCCTCAAGGGCAACGATCGCAGCGGTATCGAGCTTGTCTGGGGAGACGACCTGCATCCTGACCTCCGTCACCGTCATGAGAGGGGGTCAACCCCCCAACGACAAGAGGCGGCCCCGGGATGGGACCGCCTCTTGAAGGGTGTGTGCAGTGCTCGTGCACCAGCACCGTAGCGTCGCCCTTTTAGGGTGTCAACCCCTTACACCTTCCAGCTCCAGCACGGAACGAAGTGCTCCGGGGGGCCTGAGTGCTCTTTGTCCCACCAGAAGAAGGCCAACGGGGTCGAATTGCCCCCGCCGTCGTCCTTCGAGGGGGCCACTCCCGCCGCCTGGAAGAGATCCAGCGGCTTTCCAAGCGATCCGGGCCCCTGAGCCGCCCGAAGGAAGGGAACTCGCTCCTGAAGAGCCCAGAAGCCCCGCAAACAGGCCCCCTCACCCCTCCAGAAGCCCGATCTGCCCTCTGATTCGAGGAACGAGAGGGGGATCAGGAAGAACACGTGCCGTCGGGAGAGCTTCAGGGCTGCTCGAACGTGCTTCACGGCCTCTTTGTAGGGGCAGTTGCCCCCAACCCAGACCGGTGGAGCCCAGATCCCACCTGCCCGCCACTCGAAGGTGGTCGAATCGGCCACCCAGGAGTGACTCGCGAGCTCCAGGCCGGGCGCGGTGGGGTCCAGGTCGATGGCACCCACCCAGCTGGCCCGCTTCCGGAGCGCCTTGACGAAGGCTCCGCCCCCTGCGTGGGGCTCGAGAGCCGTTTCGTCCTGCCAGATGGGCAGGAGCTCGACCAGCTTCTCCGCCAGAGGGTCCGGCGTCCAGTACTGGTCGAGCTTCGCCCGGTTCTGCCCTCGGTTCTGCCCCCGGCTCAAGTCGGGAGGGTCACTCGAGAGAGCTTTCGCACTGCCTGAATGTCCAGGACGTTGGTCTCCCAGGCCTTCGGGTGGGCGAGCGCCTCCTCGATGTGCTCGATGCGGTCCTTCAGGGGGATGGCGAGCCCTCCGGGGAGGACCATCTTCGCCCCCATCGCCGGGGTCTTCTGCCGCTCCTCCTTCGAGGGGCTGTCGAAGAGCAGGATCTTGTGCTCCTGCATGAGGGAGGGACGACCCTCCAGGTCCAGGACCTTGATGTATCGGATCGCGTTGCTCACCAGCTCGTCTCCTCGGCGACCTTGGCCGCCATCTTGTCGTACTCGTCCAGGTCCTCCGGCGTGGGCTGGAAGGGGTGCTCGACCTCCTCCGGCTCACGCGTCGAGGGGTCGCGCGGGGCGTCGTCCGACCCGGGGACGGCGTCGTCCGGCGGAACGGGGCGACCGTCGGGCATCAGGGCGGCTCGGTCGAGCTTCTCCTTCCAAGCCACGCAGACGGCGGCGACCTGGATCAGCTCCTCGCCGAGGAGTCGAGGGTCCGACTCAGCGAGGACTTCGGCGACCTCCTCGCTGAGGATGTGCAGCCAGGTCCCGTTCCCCGACTTGAACGCCATCTGGCAGGCCTCGGTCTTCTGCACGGCGTCCCACTTGTCCACCTTGGAGCCCGTACCGTCCGGATGGTCCTGGCATCCCCACTGCAGGTCCTGGCGGCCCCGCTCCTGGTAGACCAGCTCCAGGTTCTTCCTGGTGAAGCCCGGGAAGAGCGGAGCGGGGCTGCGGGTGCCGTCCGGAGCCTCGGGCTCGAGCGCCTGGAGCTCGATCATCCGGAGCTTGTCCTCCATCTTCCGGAGGACGGTCCGGAGCTCACACTCCACCTGGTGGTGCTGCTCCGTCTGCTCCTTCTGGATGCCCTTCAGCCGGGTGTTGAACTTCTGCAGTTCGTCCAGTTCGACGAGGGCGTCGTCCTTGTCGGTGATGATCGACACCTTCTCCGCCACCAGCTGCTGGATGACCGCCTCCGGGTGACGACCGTACTTCTCTTCCAGAGCAACGAAGGCCGCCGCCGCCTCCAACACCTCGGGGGGCGTGGGGACGGGGCGACCTCGCAGGGCTCGCTTCAACAGGTTCCTCAGCATGCACACACTCCTTTTTTCTTCTGGAGAGGTACCACCACTGGAAACCAGTGTCAACCTATCCGGTGGCCTGGAGCTCCTCGTCCTCGCCATCCGTGGTCGGGGTCGTCGGACCCTGGTCGAGAAGCGACAGCTGGGCCGGCTGGACCTCCACCCACAGCTCGCGGTTCATCCGACGGAAGAGCCGCCCGATCTCGTCGATGCTCGGGGAGAACTCGACCAGGCGAACGCGCTGGGAAAGCTCGGGGCTCCCGTCGCTCGTGTACTTCAGGCGGTTCAGGATGATCCGACCCTTGCCCCGGAGGCACTCCTCGAAGTTCGAGTCCGTGTCGAAGGTCCCGAAGCGGATGTTCAGGAGGCCGGAGTCCCCCTTGTACTCGAGCTTCCCCTTCGCCTTGTTCGAGCCGGCCGCCTCCATCGCGGCGAGAGCTCCTTCCGAGCCGAGCAGGACTCCGTTGAGCTCCTTCGCCGACGGCGAGGTGACGGACTCAAGGTCCATCGTGACGATGTAGGTCTCCTCGGAGCCCTTCTCGCGCTTCACGGCGAGGCTCCGCAGGAACATGTCCACGCTGGTGTTCTTCAGGGGGTCGAGCATCTGCTTCTCCTGGTTGGGATGCCCACCAGGAATACTCGGGTGACAACCCCCTGTCAACGCTTCTGGATAGGCCCCAGGACGTACAGGTACTTGCGGAGAGCTGAGCTTCTACCGCAGCTCCCGGTGCACTCGCTCCGCTCATGCTCGCAGGTGAGACACCGGGGTGCCGGCCCGAAGGCCGCCCGCAGCTGACGGAGGGTGCGGGCTGGCTCCCGCAGACCTGGCAGACTTGCAGCGGCTCACCAGATCACCGCCTCGAAGCCGTCGGGCGTCTTGCAGTAGATGGTGCCGTCTTCGACCTGCCCGCCTGCCTCGCCGCAGGTGGTCTCGATGATGTCGATCTCATGGAGGTACGCTCCCGCGAGGAGTCCGAACGCACAGGCCCAGAGTGCAATAGCAAGGTACTTCACGACGCCTCCACGGCTCGGAGCGCCTTGACGTACTCGCCAGGACCATCGCCGACAGCGTCGAGCCGTGGATCCTTGGCCGCATCCAGCCAGCAGTCAGCGCAGACCATCGCGGTTTCTGGCGCTGGACGCTGTCGCGTTGGCTTCGTCCTGATGGTGTGTCGAGCTCGTAGCCCTGACTGGCACCCTGGGACGTGGCACGCGGAGACGGCGTATCGGTGGGAGAGGGTTATGGCGACACCTCCACCGTCGGCCCGACGGCGGACCCTGCCGCAATCAGGCCGACCGTTACCATTCCGCCCAAGATGCCCGCGATCACTCCCAGCAGGAGCACCCCGAACATGTGGTGGAGTACCACCGCGATGGCACGCTCTGACAGGCTGTTACTGACCAGCCAGCCGCTGTACGGCTGCTTCTTTTCGGCGTTGTTGTTGTTGCTCATTACTACTCCGCTGTTGAAAGGTGCCCGAGCGTGACGCCGCTGGAGTGACGGGCGCGACGCCACGCCGGGCAAGATTAGAGGCTCGTGCTGACCGAGCCGTTGCCGTAGCCGTAGCCGTAGCCGCCGCCGCCGCCGTAGCCGTCGCCGCCGCCGCCGTCGTTGCCGTTGCCGTAGCCGTAGCCGTCGCCGTAGCCGTCGCCGTCGCCGTCGTTGCCGTAGCCGTCGCCGTTGCCGTAGCCGAGGCCGTCGCCGAGGCCGTCCCCGTAGCCGTAGCCCCCGCCGTTGCTGTAGCCGTTGCCGTTGCTGTAGCCGTTGCCGTCGCCGTAGCCGTAGCCGTTGCTGTAGCCGTTGCCGACCAGCAGAAACTCGGGCATCACAGCCCCCAGTCGTCAGCCACCGGCACGCGGTAGACCTCAGAGCCGGCGGGAAGGTTGACAGGGTTGGCGATCGGCTTCAGCGCGACCTTGTCCGACTTCGGGTTCGCCAGCATCCCGTCGAAGCCGACGCCCGACCAGCGGACGACGTTGACGGGGCGCTTCAGGATGATCCGCCCGTTCTCTTCGGTCACGTCGCCGGCGAAGATCCAGCCACGGTCGATGACGATGACGTGGCGCGTACCCTCGGGCGGCTCGTAGTTGGTGACGCTGTCTGCCCGGACGTACTCGACGCCGTCGATGGTGATGGTGTTCTTGCTGCTCATTGCGCTACTCCTTGTGCGCTGTTGATATTGTGGGTGAGGGACGTGCCCTCCTTCATGGCGTGGAGGAGCACCTCAGCGAGCCGCTCCCGCATCAGGCCCCAGGTGTCGCCCTCGTGCTCCTCGGGCATCCCGCCCATGTCCTGGAACTCCAGGAGCAGGTCCCCCGCAGCCTCGAAGGCACGAGCCTCTCGCGCGTCGTCCGAGAGCAGTCGAGCGTCGGAAAGGCCCTCCAGCGTCGCCGCGACGCCATCCAGCGGGGTGAGGAGCTCCTCCAGGATGCGAGCCCGCAGCGCGCTCTCCTCCAGCCCGTAGAAGGTCACCTTGTTCTGCTCCAGCGTGAACGCCGCCACGGTCTTCTGCATCGCATGCCGAGAGACCAGGCAACGCGCCCCCATCACCCCCTGGTTGAAGTGGACGATCACGTCCCCAGCAAGCACCTGAGCCCCCGCAGCCGTCAGGGTGACGTGAACGAGGTGGGCGAGCTCCCCGGGAGCCGAGAAGACGCGCAGCTTCTCGGTGCTGACGTAGGTCGGCCTGTCGATGAAGACCTCCTCCTCCGGCTCGTCGCCGATCCCCCAGTCCCGAATCCAGTCGTCCGCATCCCCGTCGCCCTGGGGGTCGAAGGGCTCCTGGGGCTCGAGGGCGAGCAGCCTGGCCGGCACCGAACCCGTCTTCCCTGTGTGGATGACCCTCACCCTCCAGTGCTTCGGGGACCGGGGCTCCGGGCCGAGGAACTCCACCGCGACCCCCCGCTCGTAGATGGTCGTCCCGACCTCGAGCTCGTGCAGCCACCGGGTCCGACCCTGGCCCGCCGGACCCTTCAACCCGCAGGCGTAGCAGCTCTTCCCCGGGGCCACGTTCCCCATGCAGGCTTCACAGCTCACTGAGCACCCCCTGCTGGAACAGGGCGACGAACAGCAGGACGTACCCGACGAGCCCGAAGAAGGACCCCGCGAGGGAGATCCGGAGCATCCCCGTCACCGTCGTGCTCCGCGCGACGACGTTCAGGATGTCGTCCAACTCATCGAGAGCGAAGGTGACGAAGCAGCTCGCGAACAGCAAGAGCCCCAGGAAGAGAAGAGAGAGAATCAGCACACACACCTCGGTTGAAACCGAGAGGAGCCTATCCACCCTTCTCTACTACTGTCAACCAGTGACAACTAAAGAGGAGCCATGAGCAGCTCAATCCGCTCCAGGGCAAGCCGAGACTCCTGGTGCCCTTCTTCCCCTAGTAGCTAGAGAATCTCCCGCTACCTCTTCCGCCAGGAAGAACAACTCCCGCTAGAAGTACTAGCCCCTCCCGCTAGAGCTTCTAGTAGCAGCACCCCCTAGGTCCCCCATCTACCCCAAATACTCTAAGGCACGCAAGGACCTCTCGAGAAGAAAGTTCCTGTGTACTGGGAAGTCTTTGAAATTAGGGAAAAAACCAGGAGGGTGGTAACTCTAAGCCACGACCCCCGCCCCTGGGGGGGAGGCCCCTCCCCCGGGGCCCCGGGTGGGGTGCACATGTCCCACTAGAGGGGTCCGCCTGGACGTGGGGCACCCACCCACACGAGAGCAGGAACGCACGCCCCCAGGCTCGCCCCCAGGCTCGCCCACACGGGCCCGTCAAGCTGCCCTGGTTCCATCCCGTACCCGGACAGCTCGACACCCTAGGAAGGCCTCAGATCGAGCACCAGGACGCACCAGGGCAACCCTGGAACCGTTCACCAGGGAGCCATGCTCCGTAGAAGGCCTACAGCCCCTGTGTGAGCTTGTTTGCCCTTGAGACGCCCAGGTAGACGGCGAACGTCTGAAGAGGGAGCGCAGACGCCCTGGAGAGGCAGGAATCAGGGTTCCTGCCTCTCATTGGCCCGAAATGGGTACCCGGTCACCATTCCGTACCTCTCACATCTCCACGGAATGGCCCGAACGCAGGAACGCCCACCCGAGTGAACCCGGGTGGGCGTTGCGTGTCTGAGAGCTGTGGCTACTCAGTAGCGATGAACGACAGCAGCAGGATCGCGAGGATGGCCCACACGATGCCGGCGAACATGCTGCCCACTACGAAGCGTCCAGGACGTTGCCGACGATGGTGCTCGGGAGCTTGACGGGGATCCGGAAGCTCTTCCCGTTGATCGTGGCGACGACGTGACCGAACAGGGGCTGCTCGGACATCGCGACCACGATGCACATCGCGCGGAGCGTGTCACCGTCCAGATCGTGCACCTTGCCCGTCTCCGGGAGCAGCTCAGCCTGTGCGGGCTTCGGGACCGACCAGGACGCGTCCAGGCAGGGAGCGAGGGCATCCGAGGAGAGCGAGGCCTTCACGATGTGAGCGGGGACAGCTCCGGAGCGGCTCGCCTGGATCAGCTTCACGTCATCGTCCGTCGCTCCCTGCTCACGAGCCCACACGAGAACCGGATCGGTCTCGGTGCTCGCCTTGCTGGGCTTCGGGGAGGCCTTCGGAGCGGCCTTGCTGGGCTCGCTCTTCGGGGTTCCGTACTCCAGGCGTCCACCGATCAGGGTGTCCGGGTACGCGTGGTTCTCGCTCGCCTTGGTGGAGAGCATCTTGATCCCCCAGGCCGTGAGAACGGCCTTGTTCGCCTGCGTCGTAGCCCGTCCCTTGTCCGTGTTGTAGGTCCCACACTTCGTATCCGTGTGCATCACGGATCCGGGCACCTTGCCGAGACGGATCGTGGGCGTGGCGCTCGTGAGCTTCCGACGGAGATCGCCAGCGTTGAAGATGATCTCAGCGTGGCAACGGCTGCAGGCGATGGCGTTCGTGTTGGTGGTCATGGTGTCTTCTCTCGTGTGTTCCGGGAACGGCCCCGGTGCCCCGACCCCCAGTGAGGCCGGACGGCCAATATAGCACGGTGCTTTTTCCTGCCCTTCCAGGACTCGGTCCCCTCGTACGTGCGTCATGCGTGCGTGCGCGCGGGGCGCATGCGAGGGGCGGGGACCAGGACCAGGGCGCTACGCGCCTACGCTTCGATGTCCAGACGCAGGAAAGGCCCGGAGCCGAAGCCCCGAGCCTTTCGGTATGCGCAGGTGCTCAGGCTACTCGTACGAGGCCAGCTCCCGGTACCGGTCGATGGCGTAGCCCCTGGGGTCGTTGGGGATCTCCACCGCCGTGAACACGTCCACGTTCTGGAGTTCGTCGCCCGTCCACACGTACACGTTGAACGTGAGCGAGCGGTTCCAGGTGACGACCTCCTCGTGGTCCTCGCTCACCCAGCACACGAGCTGGCCTTCGAGCAGGTACAGCCAGTCGGGCAGCATCACGCACCTCCCGTACGCAGGCTCACGAAGAGCTTCGGGCCCCACACGTGGTGGTTCCGGACCTGGCGGAGCTTGTGGTGCCAGCGCAGCTCGGCTCCGTCGAGCGTCCACACGGAGTACCCGACGTACCCGGGGCGCTCGTCCAGGCACTGGAACGCACGCACTCGGATGCGCTCGTCCATGTGAGGGAACAGCTCGATGACCTTGGGCATCCACTCGTCCGGCTCCACGTCCGTGTCCACGAGGCCGATCAGCTCGGCCACCGCCTGGATGCTGGTGTCGAACGCCTTGTCCACACCCTCGCTGTACGCACGAGCGTTCATCCGGGAGTGCTTGCGCGGCATCTGCTCCGAGGCCTCGCGCAGCGTGACGAGCTGGCTGGGCTCCGGCTCGGACGCGCACTCGATCGGGGTCTCACACCAGGAGCAGGTGAGCTGCGGGTTCTCCCAGTTCGCCCCGTGTCCGTTCACGTACGTACTCGAGTCGTCCCGCACCATGAGGGAGAGCCGATCGAGGTCTCCCTGTACGCAGGTAGCGCACAGGGACTCGCTCTTGTTCGTGAGGTACACGATCGGGTAGCTGCCGACCGAGCTGTACGCAGCGACCTTGCCCGGGTCGCCGATCATCAGGATGTGCGGGTTCGTGTGGTGGCAGTGCATCACCGCACCCCCAGGTCCACGAGTTCACGTCCGTGAGCGTAGACCGTCCCGTCTGCGTACAAGCTGACGTAGCCCTTGCTGGTCATCACGTCGTAGTAGCCGGACGACCAGTCGTTTCCGAACCCGCTCTTGTACGAGTGATACTCGTTCACGAGGTGAGCCATGTCGTGGGCCGTGAGCGCGCCCCAGTCAGGGTTCGCCTTGTGCTCCTGCACGTAGGCCTCGATGAAGTCGTCGGCCTCGTCACGCAGACACTCGCACCACTGCTCGTCCGTCCACGGGATGCCCTCGTCGAACTCGTTGCCGTCGTCGTCCTCGTACGTGGCACCCCAGCTCTCGTTCGAGAGACAGCTCGGGTTGTACATGAGCTGGTGATCGCCCACGCTGATGCACAGTCCCCAGTCCATGTACATGGAGCTGAAGGCCTCGATGGTGTACCCCTTGTGTGTGATGGTCCGCATGATCAGAACACCTCCGACAGGTGCACGAGAGTACGCTCGGGACCGTTGAAGACCGACACGCGCCCGTCCATGTGGAGGGCGACGTACCCGAGGCTCGTCATCACGTCCTCGTACCCGTCGTCCCGGTCGTGATCCTCGTGGTCGTCGGGCAGGGCGTTGGCGGCGAGCCGCTCCTGCCACCCCTCGTACAGCCACGTGAGGTCCGCGATGGTGAGCCCGCCGACCTCGTCCAGGCGCATGTCGTCGTACTTGGCGATGACCTGCGCAAGGTGGTCGGCGGCCCAGTCGTCGAAGCACTGGGCCGCCTTGTCCCAGGGCACGTCATCCGTGGCGGGGTCGTTGGACAAGCGGTCACGCATGGCTCCGACCTCACGCATGGCGGACACGAACGAAAGCAGGATGCTGAGGGACATCAGGACTCCAGGCCGGTGTGGGTGAGCGGGTACGTGGTGGGCTCGCTGACCCGTCCGTCCTCGTCGCACACGAGGAGCATCGAGTGCTCCGCCGGGGCGAAGGGCTTCTGCTTCAGCGGCATGTCGTGCACCATGCCCGTGGCGGGCACCAGCTCCAGGCTCTCCGGGAGCGTGAGCATGTACTCGTAGGGGGCCACCTCCTCGTACGTGACGATGACTCGGGCACCGAGCTTCTCACTCAGCACCTCGCTCGCCACCGTGGCGGCCACGTCTGCGGATGCGGGGTTCGTATAGGTGCGCAGGAACGCACTGGGGTTGGTCATGTGTCTGTCCTCGTGATCCCGGGAACCGCCGGGTCGGCCTGACTCGGTGTCAGGAAACCAACATAACACAACCCCGGCTCAGAAACCCAAGCCGGGGTTGTCGATCCGCCTGGATGGCGGCTTCAGAGGGTGTCCTCTTCCTGTCCAGCGAAGAGCATGAGGTAGCCGAACGAGATGGCGATCCACGTGCACAACGCATCGCGCGGACCCAGGTACGTGAACGCACCACCCACGCACGCCACGTAGATGAGTGCGACGACGGCGTAGGCCAGCTTCATCCGAGCTCCGCACGCAGGTGCACGGTCCGCTCGTACAGGTAGCGCGCGTCACGTGCGTTCAGCGGCAGGTCCTCCGCCTCGTAGAGCTTGACCGGGGAGCCGTCCAGGTACGACGCGCCGGTGCGGCAGATCACAGCCCGGGTCACCCGGTGCCAGGACCCGACCGGGATCCCTCCGTTCACGTTCACGTCCTCGTGCGGGTACGACCAGTGTACGAGCACGTCGGCATCGATCTTGTTCGTCGCGACGTAATGGGGAGGCGTCGGGGACCGGTACGTGAAGCTGAGCTGCTCGATACGCGCCTGCGGGTGCAGGCGCAGGACTGCATCGAGGATGGCGGCCTCGTCGATGGCGAGCCCACGTCCCACGTGTCCGTGCATGGGCGGCAAGTCGAGGACCTGACCCCGGTCCAGCCGCTTGAGGAGCAGCTCGCCTTCCTCGTACACGTGCCCACACTCGCACACGAGGAGCACTCCGCCGTGCTCCCCTCGCTCGGGGTTCTGAACATCCCAATACACAAACATGGAGCCCGCCCACTCGGCATCCAGGTAGTCCTCGGACCACTGGATGCCGGCGTCTCCAGCGAGCTCATCACGGGTGGCGACCGGGCACATGTTGCTGCAGGCGGGGCACCGAACACGCAGGCTGAAGGGCGCACTCATCGGGACACCTGCCCGATCTCGACGTGGATGACCAGGGATCCGAAGGACCAGTGCAGGGTGCCGTCCTCGTACAGAGTGTACCCGTAGCCCTCGTGATCGAGGATGCGGAACAGGCGACGGGTCGCCTGCACCGACTCGGTGAGGTGAGCGTCCGAGCAGAAGCAGCCCTCGTCCAAGTCACAGGTGAGGGTGTGCATGACGGGCGCGTGCTTGGCGATGATGTTCGTGGCCTTCAGCTCGTTGTCGCTGGCGAGCTGCTCCTCGTGGGACACGCTCATGATGCGGGCGTGTCCCGCTGCGATGCGACGCGTAGGCACGGGACCGTGCTCCTCGGCGAAGGGGATGCACAGCCAGTAGTACCAGCCGTCCTCCCGTTCCGTGACCTGCGCCTTGTGGTCCGTGTCGAGGGTGATTGTGATGGGCATGGGGATTCTGTCCTCGTGTCCGGGTTCGCCCGGTCGTCATGCAGGAGTGCACGAGCAGGGGGTAGGAGCCGAAGCCCCTACCCCGGGACTCGTGGACCCCTACGCCTGGGCGATGGGGCTCATGCCGAACGTCTTGCGGGCGGGCTCGTTCGCCTGCTCCACGAGGACGGGGACGAGGACGCGCCCGGCGATCTGCTCCAGCTCACGTTCGAGAGCGGCGTTCCCCCACTCCTCCTCGTGCGCGGCCCGGGTCACGGCGTTGATCATGTCCGCGAGGGACTCACCCGGCTCCTTGCCGAAGCCCTTCAGGAGCGCTTCGACCAGGATGCTGTCCTTCAGGCTCACGTCCAGGCGGTTGTCCTCCACGGCGTACGTGAGGGCGTCCTCCACGGACGTGAACGTCTTGCCCCACAGGCTCACGTCCTTGATGCTCGTGCCCCGGAGGATCCCCCACTCGTCGGCGAACCGGTCGAAGACCCGCTGGCTCTTCGTGAAGGCGGCCTGCACCTCACGCACGAGGCGGTTGCTGTCGCCGTGCCGTCCCTTGTGCACGAACTTGACCTGCTCACCCTTCGCACGATCGAGGATGATCAGGTTCAGGCACAGGTTTCGCACGGAGAACGGTCCGCCCTTGAACGAGGAGCCGCCGTCGTCCCGGGTCTGGAACTCCAGGCCCATCTTGAACACGTCGCCCGCCGACAGGTCCACGACCTTGTCCGCGTGGTAGCTGGCCTCCGCCGTCACCCGGGTGGTCTCCGGGTCGTAGATGACCGAGCCCTTGTAGCCCCGACCTTCGAGCGCCCGCATCATGATGTCGAGCGCCACGTCCCCGCCCATCGTGGTGTCGTACTTCTGCGAGACCGTGGCGTAGAGCGCCCGGCCCCCGTTGCCATCGGACCGGGTCCGGAGGACGACGGCTCGGTCATCGGCCCGCATCACGTCCCGGTTGAACCGGTGCGCCCGCTCACCCGGGTCCATGCGCATGAGGTAGTTGCCCGCTCCCTCGGCGACCATCTTCCCGTCGTACATGTGACCCTCGGGGAACCGCATGAAGGGGAGCAGGCGCTTCAGGCCCCACGCCTCGGTCGCCAGCTTCTGCCCCGTGGACACGCTCGTGATGATCCCGTCGTCCTGCATGCGCAGGTTGTGCAGGCTGGTGTGCAGGTCTACCCGCTCCTCCGCCTGGATGGCGTCGATGATCGCCTGCCCGGACTCCTCGAAGGCGGGCTGGTTCCGCCACTCCTCACGGGACACGCGGAAGTTGTCCTTCCCCCACCCGATGACCCGGGTACCAGCGGCGTACACGGGCGGGGCGTGGTGGATGCCGATGCTCTTGAGCGCATCCTGGTGACGCTCGATGCGCTGGACGGCGAGCTGCGAGACGGTCCCGTCCGCACCCGTGTGGACCACGTCCCCGTCCTGCATCGTGGACTTCAGCTCGGTCTCGTCCCCGCCCCGGGCGGCGTTGATGGCGTCGGCCACGGCGCGGGCCACGCGTCCCACACCCTCGACGTACACGAGCCCGTCGCCCGGCTCGGTCATCGCCTCGACCTCGGCGACCGTCGCCTGCATGAGCTTGTCCGTCTCCACGGGGTCGAGCTGCGGCTCGGCCTCGTCCATCGGGATGGTCACGTCCGGGGCGTACTCGAACCCGAGGACCAGGGCGTCCACGTGCGAGAGGATGCGTCCGCCGAAGTTGTTCTCGGCGAAGTGCTTCATGCACTCCTGCGCCGTGCCGACGTGCATGATGATGTCGTTCAGGACGTAGGCCTGGACGGGGATGATGGTGGTCTCGTTCTCGTTCGTCTGCGTGCTCATGTGCACTCCGTCTGGGTCTCGGAAACCGCCGAGCCGGGCAGCCCCCATCGGTTGGGAGCCAACAGCAATATAACCCGGCGGCAGCAACGGTGGCTGAGCCCGCCAGCCAGGCCGATCTACAGCTCCTCGTCTTCGGCAGCTACCAGGAAGTAGCGATAGACCCGCTTCTTCTCCCACGCACGTGCGTGCTTGCGCCTGCCCACCCACGTGCGTGGCAGGTAGAAGAGGGTGCTCGTGACCAGGGACTTGTTCATGAGCGCGGCCCGCCCGAGCTCGGCCACGGACAGGAGCCCATGCGTAGCGAGGGCTTCGATGATCAGGTCCTTGCGCCAGGGTCCCCCGTTCACGTGGGAGGTACGCGCCGGTGTCAGAACGGGATCTCGCTGGGCGGAACGACGGTACGCGCCGGTGTTTTCGGCCCGATCTGTGCCTTCTCCAGGTACACCTCGATGGCTCGGGCCTCGCTGCATGTCTCGTCGGTAGCGCCGGCTCACGGGACCAGCTCTGCCACTCGCATCTCGGACTGCCACAGCTCCAGCGTGGAGCTCCACGTGTCGTGCGAGTCGAGCGGGTTCTGCGCCGTGACCCAGGGGGTGGCGGTCTCGTCCCGCCCCCACTCCACGCTGGACACGAGGAGCAGGCGTTCGTTCAGGATGACCATGTCCCCCCGGTACGGAACCACCCGGGGATCCGGAGTCGTGAGCGTGCAGTCCAGCGCCCGGACCGTGAGGGTCTTGTTCCCCTTGGTCAGCCGATCCGTCTGGTAGTAGGTCGTGCCCTGGTGCTGGATGACACGGGTGACGATCGCACCCCGAAGGCCCAGGGGCAGGAAGACTCGGCTTCCCACGCTCACGAGAGCGCCCGGTCGAGCGCAGCCTGCGCGTTGGCTTCGGTCTGCCGAGTCCAGTCGATCCAGAGGCCGAAAACGTTGGTCTCCAGCATGCGCTCTGCGGCCTGTTCCCTGTCCCAGTAGACCTCCAGCCGCTCCTGGTTCAGGTCGTAGACGAGGAACTGTCGGGGGCGGCGGGGCCAGCGCACCGTGTCCCGGATCATCTCGCCGCTGGCGTTCACGTACGCCTGGCCCGATCCGCCTCCACTCTCCCACCACTCCTTCGAGGCGGGACGACTGGCGACGGGCCCGCCGATGCGCTTCCGCACGTCAGCGTGAAGCCACTCGTACACCGCTGGGTCGAGGACGACGACGACCCCGCACTCATCCTCTGAGGCCTGGGACAGGGACTTGTGGAGGATGAGCAGCCACTCGGCTTCGGTTCGATTCTTCAAGGGGCCACCTCGGCGTTGAGCGCGGCGATGGCGGCCCGGTAGTCAGCAGCAAGACCAGAGAGCTCCTCGTTGTCTTCAGCGGCAACGAGGAGGACCTGCTTGCTACGTCGCACCTCCTGCTCGAGGTTGCGCTTGCGCTCCTCCGCAGCCCGGCGGATTCTTGTCGCCGTGGCGGCGGCTGCCCGCTCAGCGAGCCAGCCGGCGTCACGCTTCTCGGCATCGGCGATGTACTTCGCGAGGTGCGCCTTCGTGAGCAGACCGATGTCGTAGCCCTGCTTCTCAGCGTCGGTGACCTCCCACTCCCTGGGGCTGCGGTTGACCTCCAGATACTTCTTGACCGTGGGGGCGCGGGTCCGGTTGACCGTGGGGGCGCGGGTGAGGTCCTTCAGGGACACGTCACCGTTCACGTAGTTCCGGCCACGGTTGTGGTAGGAGCCACCCTTCCACTTCACGATGGCGAGGTGCTCGCCGATCCAGAGGACGCGGTAGTCGGAGCGCTTGCTGGTGGTGCCGGCGCACAGGCGGCCGATGAGTCCCTCAGCAGCGGGAGTTGTGATCGATGGAATCTTCATCTGGTTCTCCTGGTTCCCGGTTCGCCGGGGCGTTCCTCTCGATGAGGAGCCACCACTCTACCCGGGTGACAACCTTTCCGCAACCTCGCCCTTCAGTTCCTCCTCGGTCGGCCTCCCTACTGGGGGCAGGCCCCGCCTCAGCTTCCCGTGGACGGCAGCGAAGTCAGCATCCTGGGTCGAGGCCAGCGAGATGGTCTTCGCGAACTCCCTCCGGAAGTACCGGTCGATGCTCCCGTACAGCTTCCAGTCCAGCGCCCAGCCTTCGGAGTACCAGGCCGGGCACAGCCGAGCGAGGAGACGGATGCCCTGGTCGTACATCTGTCCGGCCATGTGCCTCGTGACGAGCGGCACCCGGTACTCCATGAGGGCACCCAGCTCGATGAGCTCGGCCGCCTGCTTGCGCTCGAGAGCGAGCACGAGAGCGGTGAACAGCGCGTGCTGCACCGTCGGGTACCTCGGGTTCAACAGGTCGATGTGGCTCCAGCTCTCGCACACCCCTCGGGCGAAGTCCGTCGGGGACAGGTCCCGGTCGTAGTCCCGGGCCTCGTCGATGCGCCGTCGCACGAGCTCCTTCACGGTCGCTCGGTACCTCCAGTTCGCGTACTTCGTGGACTGGATCTCCTCGGCCGGACACAGCAGGTCCTCGATGAGCGAGCGGTAGGTCTCCATCCAGATGGACTTGCCGTCGGCGTCCATCGTCAGGGGGTTCGCCGCCTTGCCGGGGAGCTGCCGGTGCTTGAACCTCCACAGCTGTCCGTTCCTGCCGAGGAAGATCATCCGTTTCCCGGGGATGACCCCCGCCCAGTACCTGGTGATGCCCAGCTGCATCACGCCGATGGACAGGATGGGTCGGGAGACTGGGGAGCCGGCGGGGTAGTGGACGTAGTGGCCGAGGATCGCGGCGCACTTCATCATGTCCAGCCTGCCCTGGTGGTACTTGCTGGTGAGCGTGAGGTACGGGATCCGGTCACGGTCGTGACGTTCCTTGTCCGCCTTGGATGGGTGGATGGTGGGCATACGCTTGACAACCTCCGTCTACCCGGTGTAGCTCTGGGGCGTGCTCGGGGTCAACTCCTCGCGCGTTTCCTCCTAGAGTACTAGTGCTAGTTCTAGCTCTAGGGGTACTAGAAGAACTAGAACACCTAAATAGCTATAGTTCCTAGGGGAAGTGCTAGAGCACTAGCCCCTAGAGGAGTGCTCGTGGAAGGAACGAACACCCGCCCGGTTGGTGCCGAGCGGGCAGTGCTTGGGAACCTGCTGCTCACGGGGGGAGGGTCCCTCTCCAAGGTCGAGGAGCTGCTGACCGGAGACAGCTGGGCAACGGAGCAGCACCGGAACATCTACAGCTGGGTCGTGGACCGCTCTCATGGAGGCAAGCCCATCTCCCCGATGGCGATCGTCGAGAGTGCGGGCACCGAGTACCTGCTGAACGCGAAGTACGGGGGAGCGGAGTACCTGCACAGCCTCCCGACCCACGCTTGCGTCACCCCCTCGATCGCTGAGTGGGGTGCGGTGGTGGCCGAGGGGGCGAAGATGCGCCAGCTCCAGGAGGAGTGCGAGCGCACCCTCACCCTCATCAAGGAGGGGGAGGAGCCTGCGTCCGAGCTGCTGAAGGACACGGAGCGTCGAGTCCTGAACATCTCCACCGTCGGCAGCCGAGCCAGCTCGGTCACCAGCATGCGGGACGTGTCCAACCTGGGGCGGGCTCGAGCCGAGCGGATCGCAGACGGGGACATCCTCGTCGAGTACGTGCCCAGCTACTTCCCCTCGTTCGACGAGCACTACACGGGCTGGCCCCGGGGCTGGCCCAGCTACATCGGTGGCCGGTCGAAGATGGGCAAGACGATGTTCGTCCTGAGCTCAGCGATCCGTGGGGCTGACCCCCTCTTCGGCGGGGTCTCTGTCCCCCAGGGGTTCGTGAGCATCGAGATGCCAGGCAGCAAGCTGCTGTATCGGATGGCTGCGACGAAGAGCGGGGTCCCTTGGAGCAGGCTCCGGAACCAGGTCGCCTCGGTCGAGGAGCGAGAGGCCTTCTTCCAGGCAATCGACGAGATCGGTCAGCTCCCCATCTGGGTGGACGACTCGGTGAACAGCTTGGAAGGGGTGTGCTCGGCGATCACTCGGATGTCCCGGGTACACGGCTGCCCCATCGTGTACCTCGACTACTTCCAGCTCGTGAAGGGCGGAGGACGGAACGCCGGGGAGACTGCGGGGTGGGACGCCATCGGTGACGAGCTGCGTGCCATCGCCAAGCGGGAGGACATCGCCCTCGTCATCCTCTCGCAGCTGAACCAGAAGTGTGAGACCCGCAAGACGAACGGTCGCCTGGGTGTGCCCGCCGCCGGAGACTTCCGAGGCACGGAGAAGATGCTCTTCGACGCCGGCATCGCTGCCGGGGTGTACCGAGAGTTCCACTACCACCACCCGAAGAAGATCGGGGGGTCGAAGTACACCGAGCAGGAGCTGGGGGCCCGGCTTCAGCCGCTGGAGTTCATCGCCGTCGGCACCCGAGACGACAGCAGGAAGGACATCGAGCTGTTCGTCCGCATGGATGTGGGCCAGGTCTTCGACCCGAAGGACGAGGGCTTCATCGACCCGGAGTGGGCCCGCGCACGTCGCTTCGCTTGACGAACATCCCTCGGCTGTCTCGGTGCTCGGTGATGAGGACGGGCTTGGCCCCCACCAGGCCCGTCCCGACGACTGCGTCCTCTCCGAGTACCAGTTCACGTGGGGAACGTCTCAGAAGCGAACCTCGTGGCTCCCAGGGGTACTCGAGCTCGAGCTCGGGGAGGAGGTTGCGGAAGCGGGCGAGGGTTGGGAGCGTCCCGTCCTCCTCCGTCTGGTGCATGTAGTGCCGGAGGAGCTGGAGCAATCGGGGGCGGGGGAGTCTGCCGATGGAGTGGAGCTGGCTGAGGACCCGAGCCCGGACCCGGTTGTTCGTGTCGTGAGCTTCCTCGATCCCGTGCTCCTCTCCGAGGACCTCCTTCCATGCCGCCAGGGCAAGGCAGGCAGCAGGGTCTCGTCCGGCACATCGCTGGAGGTAGTTCCCTCTCGGGTGGAAGTGCTGAGTCTTTTTCTTTGTTGCCACAGGTTGACACCCTCCATCTGCCCAGGTAGTTTTCTCTCACCTCGCCGAGTTGGGCAAGGTCAACACCGGAGTTTCAATGCCTGAACAGCAGGGCACAGCGATGCGGGACCTGCCGCTCGTGAAGTGGGGGACGCACGATGTGCGCTTCGATCCCGCTGGCCCCACGAAGAACCTGACCGCCGAGAACGGAGTGTTCTTCCGCTTCTCCCACCCCGAGCGGGCGTGGCCGAACGGCGTCTACGTCCCCGTCTACCTGCTCACGCAGCAGGCACCGAGCGGGGCGTGGGTCGGTGGTCACTGGACCGTGGCCCCCTTGTCGGAGCTGGGCTCGTGACGCGGACCCCACGCAACACCGCTGCGGACATCATCATCCGGGAGCTCTCTCTCCGTCCCCGCACCCTCGCCTACCTGTCTGAGAAGACGGGCAAGACGAAGTCCCGGGTCGAGCAGCTGGTCCGGCTGGACCGGGCTCGCGGATGGATCCGTCCTCGTCCTGTTCGGGTGAGTACAGGAGGGGGGAAGGCTCTCGTCTTCGAGCTGGTCCCCAGCATCAAGCCCGCCTCCGACTACGAGGCCGTGAAGTCCGTGGTGTGCGACAGCATCCTCGGGTTCCTGGCAGCTCACGAGCCCCAGACGGTGAGCAACCTCGCTCGCTCCTGCGGTGTCTCCAGCAGCTGGGCCGCGAACAACCTCTACCTGCTCGAGGCCGCCGGCAAGGTCCAGCGGGTGGAGAGCAGCAACCTCAACGTCCTCTCCTGGGAGCGCACGCCTGATGAGTAGTACCCCACCCACCGACATCGACGGCAACAACCAGGCCCGAGTGATGCGCGAGCTCACCCGCCCCTTCCTCGACGAGGAGGTGGAGTGGAGGATGGACCGCAAGGTCGGCACCGACGCCAAGCTCATGTGCTACCTCGACCTGCGCGCGGTCCAGCGGCGACTCGATGAAGTCGTCGGGCAGTGGAACTGGCAGCAGGACTACGAGGTGATCGCCGGTCCCGAGACCACGTACTACCGGGGCGGCATCGCCGTCCTGATGCGCAAGCACTGGGTGTGGCGGTGGGACGGAGCCGGCCAGCGCAAGATGCACGGGAACCAGTCCTCCCTGGACGAGGGGAAGGCGGGCGTGTCCGACTGCCTGAAGCGGGCGGCGTCGGCCTGGGGCATGGGTCGTCACCTGTACGACCTGGGCGAGACGCTCTGCCCCATCTACCGACAGAAGCCGAACGGCTGGCCGGAGTGCCGGCTCTACAAGCTGCCGAAGAACGGTGGCTGGTGCATCGTCCCGTCCATCCGTGAGGTCCAGGTCCACCTGCTCACCGTCGAGGACCTGGTCCGCCACCTGGAGGACCCGCACGCGCGCCGGATGGCCCGGGTGGACATCGTCCGCCAGAAGATGGGCTGGCTCCCGCCGAACCAGGTCCCGCAGGGGCAGGCGGTGGACATCCTCGCAGCCTTCGAGGCCGCCTCCGCTGTCTGGAAGGACGACCTTCCGACCACGCGCGGGGTGGCCCGGCCGAGCTCGGCGAGCACGATGCAGCTGAAGATCGCCTCGCGCCTGCTCGTGGACTGGGAGGCCGAGGGCGTCATGCTCGACAAGATGAACCAGTACGGCGAGTACGTCCTCTCCCTGGGCGGGACCGAGGAGGGCACCCCTGCCGTGCAGAACCCGGGCCCTCCTCCCCAGGGGGGCGACCCTTGGAAGGGCTCACCCCCTACGACTGGCGGAAGTGGTGGGACCCCGGGTGGCGAGCCCCCCTCCTCGGACGAGATCCCCTACTAATGCAGCCAGCCCCGCTGAGCGAGCACGGGTTCCCCTGCGTGAACATCCACCACGTGGAGGACGGGGGCCCGAGCTGCTGGGCGGGCTGTCGCAACCCTGAGACCTGCAGCCGTCTACGCGCCTGCGCCGGAGTCCCCTTCTGATGACCGACTTCCCCAACGCCGTGCAGTTCTGTGGCTTCATCGAGGAGCAGCGCGAGCTCCCTGCGTCCGAGCGTAGCGGGGCCAGGTACGAGGCCCAGCTGCGCAACCCCACCGAGGGCAAGCACTCCGACGACGTGGTCTGTCGGATGCTCGGCTTCGGGAAGAAGGGACGCAAGCTCCTCGATCTCCCGATGGGGACCCTTGTCTCCATCACCGGACGGTTCGGCCCCTCCCCCGAGGTCAGCAGCTACGTGGTGGTCGAGAAGATCCACGTCATGGACGAGGAGGGACAGTGAACGCTGACGCCTGGAATTCCCTGGCCTGGGATCGCGTGACCGACAAGATGTGCCTGCCGAACATCGCTGCCCTGGTGCAAGCCAGGCTGGAGGACAACTCGGGCTCCGATTTCCAGCACGATGACGCCGTGGTGGGGGCGACGATCACCCGCCAGCTCAGCGAGCGCCGGGAACAGAAGTCTGGGCTCCAGTCCTTCCGCCTCTCGGGGTCGGGGCAGTGCCAGCGACGGATGGCGATGGCATTCCACGGCGTACCCGAGGACGGGTTCCGGACGGACGCCAGCGGCAAGCTCGCCTTCGCGATGGGGGATGCTGTCGAAGCCATCACCACGATGGCGCTGCTCGAGGCCGCCAACAAGGTCCCCTGGCTGGATGTGACCAGGATCCTCGCTGAGCAGGAGCGGGTGCACGTTCAGGTGGACATGGGGAAGGAGCCCTGGGACTCGTTCCGGGTGCCCGGCCACCCCGATGGATGGGTGAACACCCTCCGCTGGATGCGAGGCGAGACCCCCGAGGAAGCTGTCGCCGCCCCCTCCATGCCCTTCGTCCTGGAGATCAAGTCCGGCTCGGACTACGCCTTCAAGAAGTTCCGTGAGCACGGGATGCAGGCGTACGACAAGAAGACCGGGAACCCCGACGGCTACTACTGGCAGACGCAGGCGTACCAGCTCGCGCACCGGCAGCGCGGCATCGACGTGGAGTGGAGCTACGTCCTCATGTTCGGGAAGGGCGTGTCCGCGAAGGACATCGAGATCAGCCCGAACTTCGAGCCGCCCCTCACGCGGGACGGCAAGCCGAGGAAGACCTACCAGGTGGACAACCCCCTGATGTGGAGGGGCCTCGCCCCCATCCACGGGCAGTGGATCCGCCGAGACGAACAGGTGCAGCGCCAGATCCCCGCCCGCTTCCGAGAGGTAGCGTTGAGCGAGGACTTCGAGGAGTTCGAGCGTGCGCTGAAGCCGGGCAAGGACCAGAAGCTGGGGTTCCCCTGCAGCTGGTGCCCGTACCTGAACACCTGCTGGCCCAACGCCCGAGAGATCGGGGAGAAGCGGGGCTGGTTTCACACCGTGGCGCAAGTCACGACACTGGCTGAATAGCCCAACCGAGGAAGAGCATGAGCATCAACAACTGCATGTTCGGCGGCATCGTCGTCGATCAGCCCACCGAGCGGGGAGCCGCCGTCTGCTTCAAGGTGAAGACCTGGCGGTCCTACAACGGACGGACGTTCTTCACGAAGAACGATGTCGAGGCCTACGGGGGGCAGAAGGACGCCGCCCTGCAGCTCCGCCCGGGGCAGTCGGTCATCTGCACCGGCAACGTGGAGACCCGCTCGTACGAGAGCCAGGGCACGAAGAAGTGGAAGACGGCGATGAACGTCCGGGACATCTCGACGAGCGTCCAGTTCCTCGACCCCGACGCCGGGCACCAGCAGCAGCAGTACGCCCAGCCGGCGCAGCAGCAGGCCCCGCAGCCGCCGCCCCCGCCGCAGCAGTACGGGCAGCCGCCGGTGCAGCAGCCTCCCCAGCAGCAGCCCCAGGGTGGCTGGCCCCAGCAGCCCCAGCAGCAGTGGCAGCAGCAGCCCGTGCAGCAGCAGCCCGTGCAGCAGCAGGCTCCCCCCCAGCAGCCGCCGCAGGGCGGGGGCCAGGGGTACTAGTGGCTGAGGCTGCGCCCTTCGAGGTCGTCGTCCTCCCGTCGGACCCGGTGGCTTCCCGCCGCCGGGTCACCCGGGCGATGGCGAACGTGGAGCTGGACCACGTCACCCGCATCTTCCTCGGCGTGGGACCCCAGGGCATCGAGCTCCGGGGGACTGTCCAGTTCCGCTCCATCGAGCACCGGTACCCGGTGTCCTGGTGGGAGCTCCCGCCAGGGGGCCACCCCCTCGAGACTCGAAGGTGACGAAGCCCCGGGAGTCCCGAGCTCGGCGTGCCCTGGCCGCCAAGGTAGCTGAGCTCGGGTCTGTCGCCGCTGTCGCGGTTGCTCTCCGACGGATGACGGGCCTGACGGTCTCGGTCCAGACGGTTCGGAAGTGGCATCGAGGAGTGTGCGTCCCCTCGGGAAAGATCCTGAGCGACAAGAGCAGGAGGCTCCGACCCACCCCCCGCTCGAAGGTGTCCACGTTCCTCGGCATCGAGGAACCCGACTGGTGGATCTACGAAGACGTGGTCGGAGCACGCAAGGGCAGGTTGCTGCCCAAGCCCCCGGTGGCTGAGCCGGAACACACCGACCCCTGGGACAGCTCGTGGCTGCGTACACCAGGCGAGGAGCAGACAGATGAGTGAGAAGCCGTACCTCGTGGACCCTGAGCGAGAAGCTCTCGTGACCGGGATCTACGTTCGAGCCTTGAGGGGGGAGTGTTGGGACTCCGTGGACATCGTGGACATCGCCGAGCTGGACGCTGAGAGCCTGCTCCGGTGGCTCCGTTCCCGAGGGGGGGAGAACAAGTGGGCCGAGTCCTGCGTGTTCGCCCTCCTTCGCCACGAGACCCCCCGTGAAGCGGTGGATCCCGACGATGAGTAGGCTCGAGCAGCACCAGGTTGCCTTCTTCCGGGCCTGGGCTCGGGAGCACGCGACCTCCCCCGACATCCTGACCGAGCGGATCGGAGCACGCCTGCTCTCGATGCGCCCGGCCGTGACCCCCGAGGAGGCGAGCGAGGAGCTCGACCGTCTGGCCCGGGAGCTGACGGCGGAGGTCGTGAAGGCCCAGGTCGAGGCGCTCCAGTCCGTGTGGGAGAGCACAAAGGAGCCCGTCATGGGGATCACGGAGTGCAAGTTCGAGCTCGACGGGCAGCCCCTCGTGGTCCAGTCCGCCGAGAAGCACTGCCACAACGACGAGGTCCGCTTCGTCCTCATCAAGCTCGCGCAGGATCCGAGGGTGACGGTGGACGAGAGCCTCCCACCCCACAGCTTCGAGCTGCGCACGCAGGCCGAGACGGTGCGGGCCGTGAATGTGGGGGGCTGCTCCCACATCAACAGCTTCTACGACGCCGACACGGCGGACCTGTTCTGCCATGACTGCGGACTGAACATGCCCGAGGAGTCCCCGTGAAGAAGGTCTATAAGATCCTGCTGATCCCCCCGCCCGGGGACCCGAAGAAGCTCCTGGTCCCCGGTGAGCACGGTGCAATGCCGCCGATCGCGAAGGTCTCGTACCTCGGCGGCGGCTCCGGCTCGGACCGGAAGGCACTGGTCCTGGTCAGCAACGGCTTCCTCGTCGAGGAGGGCGTCGATCGCCTGATGCGTCGGGTGAAGGACTGCCGCCCCCGCCAGTGGAACACCGAGTCCCGGCTGAAGAAGTACCTGAAGAACGACTTCAGCGCGACCCACCTCATGCCGAAGGAGGTCGGCCAGGTCGTACTCCTCGACATGACGGGCTGCGAGGTCTTCATCGACGACCTTCAGAAGGCGCAGGTGTACGGATGATCTACATCGGCATCGACCCCGGCGTGAGCGGAGCCATCGTCGCTCTCGACCACGACCACAAGGTGAGGGTGTGTGTCCGCATGCCCGTCCTGAACATCGGGAAGAAGGGCAAGACGAAGAACATCCTCGACGACGCCGGCGTGCTGGCCGAGCTCCGGTCGATCAAGGCGCAGGCTGAACACCACGGAGTGGCGACCTTCACCGTGCTGGAGAAGTCCCAGGCCATGCCCGGCCAGGGCGTGACCAGCATGTTCAACTACGGCGGGGTCTACCACGCGCTGAAGATGGCGCTCACCGCTGTCGAGCTGCCCTTCGACGTGGTCCACCCCAGGCGGTGGCAGAAGAAGATCCTGTACGGCATCGAGGGCGGGGACACGAAGATGCGCGCCGTCCTGAAGGTGCAGCGGTCGCTCCCCCTGCTGGCGCTGGTCCCTCCTCGGTGCCGCAAGCCCCACGAAGGCATCGCCGACGCCGCCTGCATGGCGTTGTACGCGAAGCACCTGCGCACAGGGAGTTCAGGATGAACGAGGCGGCTGGACGTGGTGTGTCCAGCTCGGCTACGGTGAACAACAGGTGTAGGTGCAAGGGTGTATGACCAGGCGGTTCTGAACCAGCTCAAGCAGGACGGTTCCCTTCTGACCCAGGTGGTCGGCAGGCACGTGTCCCTCGTAGACGGTGGTGGCGGCGAGCTCAAGGGCTGCTGCCCCTTCCATTCCGAGAGGACCCCGTCCTTCTACGTCGTCCCCGACAAGGGCTTCTGCCACTGCTTCGGCTGTGGCTGGGGCGGAGACATCTTCGATTTCGTCCAGCAGCTGAGCGGGCTGGACTTCCCTGCAGCCATCGAGGAGGTTGCTGACGAGGCCGGGATTCCGGTGGTCGTCGGAGCCCCCCAGGTTCGGACCAGGCACGTCCTGCGGTCAGGCCTCCTCGAGGTATGTTCCGCCGCTCACGTGTACTACCGGCAGCACGTGAACAAGGCGCAGGACTACCTGCGGCAGCGGGGACTCGACGCCAGCGTGGAGCTGTGGGAGCTCGGCTATGCCCCCGACGAATGGGATGGGCTGTGCCGCTTCCTCACCTCCCGGCGTGTCGAGCTGAAGGCCGCTCACGAGGCAGGGGTGTTGGGACGGTCGGAGCGGACGGGTCGGTACTATGACTTCTTCCGTGGCCGGCTGGTCTTCCCGATCCGGGATGACAGGGGGCGCGTGGTCGGGTTTGCCGGTCGATCCACGTCCCCGGAGGTGAAGCCCAAGTACCTCAACACTCCCGAGACCCCGCTCTACCAGAAGAGCAAGCTGCTGTATGGGCTGAGCGAAGCCCTCCGCTCCATCCGCAAGACGAAGCGGATCATCCTGGTCGAGGGCTACACGGACGTGATGGCGATGCACGCCGCCGGGCACGGGGAGACCGTGGCAGCCTGCGGGACGGCACTGACGGACGAGCACATCGCACGCATCTCCCGCCTGACGAACGTCGTGTACGAGGCGAAGGACCCGGACAAGGCGGGTCGCCTCTCGATGGAGAAGGACCTGCCCCGCTTCCTGAAGGCGGGGGTCCAGGTCTACCGGGTACCTCTCGACTCCCTGGATCCCGACGAGCTGGTGCTGAAGCACGGTGCTGCGAGCCTCTCCGAGAAGGTCTCCCAGGCCGAGCCCCTCCTCCCCGAGGTCATCGGGTGGGTGTCTCGCCGCTACCCCTTCACCCCCCAGGGGCGTCACGCTGCTGCTGAAGCCGTCCTCCCCTTCCTCCGCCCTCTCCGTGGGGTTGGACGTTCGGAAGGCCTTCAGCGGGCCGCCAGGACCCTCTCTGTGGATGCTCGGGTGCTCGCTCGCATGTGCGGTGGGCGAGAGCTCGCCCCTGCCCGGGAGAGGATCCGGACCCTGGACCCCTTGTGCCAGTCCGTGATCTGGGGCCTGGCCCACCACAAGCAGCGAGTGGACCGGGTCGTGCGGGAGCAGCTCCGGCCCGAGTGGCTCGAGCCCGAAGAGCGCACCATCGTGATGTCCATGATGCAGGAGGCCCCCTGCTATGGGCTCTTCAGCTCCCTCCCCCCGTGGGCAGCTCGGAGCCTACGGGCACTGATGGCGGAGCGGAGCCGGCACGGAGCCGGGGAGATCCGGGACATCGTCCGGGAGTACTGCACCCGGCTGGAGCTCCGCTACATCGAGGGGAGCCTGGGCAGCCAGGTGAACGGGGTCCGCTTCACGATGCAGCAGCGTCGTCTGGAGCTGCTGGACTCTCTCGCGGCGACTCCCTGACCTCCTCGTCCCTGCAAGGCCGCCGGTCTCCCTTCTCGTAGCGACGGGCCACGACCAGGGCGGGGTCAGACACCTGCTCGATGTCGCTCGTTGTGCCGGCCAGCTTGCGAAGGGCTGCGGCAAGGCGGGTCTCACTCGGGCGGGGCTTCATCATCCGGAGCCTCCAGGGGAAGGGCGGCAGGCTCCGGAACGAGCAGCTCGTGGTTCGCCTCGGGCGGCTTCTCGATGCCAGCCGTCCCGAGGACCCACCAAAGGATCGCGCCGAACGCGCCAGCCAGGGTCAGGGTTGCCCCCCCGATCGCAAGCCCCACCATCGGGGTCGCGTACTTCTTCGAGTCCGACACCAGGCTCGCAAACGCCTGGCTCAGGGTGAGCCCCGGCGTCGGGGGCGGCGTCGGAGGCGGAAGCTCCTCCGTCTCTTCTGCCAGCGCCATCTCGGCGGGCAGCTCCCGGACCACGTCTGTCAGGGCGACCAGGGTCTCCGCCGTGGCGTCCCCCCGTCGGTGCACTGCGAGCTCGAGTCGCCTCACCCTACGAGCCAGGGCGACGAGCGGATCTCTCTCCTCGACGTAGGTCCAGCGGTCCTGCGCGTTCTCGATCGCCTCGGACACCCGGTGCAGCTCTCGCTTGCGAACCACTTCGGTGGCCCCCAGGCGAAGACAGTCCGAGGCCAGCCCCTCCCTCTCGTTCCCGCTGAAGACGATCACAGGGAAGGAGGGCGAGGTCGCGATGATGCGCTCGAGGGACTGCGTCCCCCGGTACCTGGGAAGCCCCAGGTCCAGGAGCATCGCCCCGGGCTCGTCGATCTCCCCTGACTTCAGGTGCTCGATGCACTTGTCCAGGTCGTCGTAGACCAGGAGCTGGTGCCCCGAGGCGGAGAGGGTGTGCTCGATGAGGACTGCCTGGTCCGGGTCGTCATCGACCATCACCACGACGCGCATGGGGGAGCCTCAGTCCGAGGAAGCGATCGCTTCGGTGGTCACGCGGATGACATCCGCACCCTCACGGGCGGCCTCGACCACCTCGCGGATGGCGATGGCGGCGGAGATGGCGTCGATCTTCCCGGCCTTCTGCTTGCGCGAGATGGTGAGGATCGCCTGGGCAGCGTCCCGAGACTCGTCCACGAACTCGCTCATCTCCTTCTCGATGGCGACCCGCTCCTCGGGGTTCACGTTGTCGAACTTCGCCCTCACGTCCTGGCCGAACTCGAGCACCTTCGAGCCGATCTCCTGGAAGCGGGCACGACGCTTGATGCGAGCGGCGATGCGCTCGGACTGGGTCTTGCGGGAGAAGAGAGCGGTGAGGCGTTCGCGCATGGGGATCTTCCTGGTGGGCATGAAGCCTTTCAGCTTGGGGTTCGTGACGGCGAGGCCGACCACGATGACGAAGAGGATGATGTAGAGGCCGACGTGGACGGGGTTCATCGTGTTGGGTCCTTGCTCATGTAGTCGAGGTCAGCCTCTTGCAAGGCTCCGCGCTGCTTCATGTTCTTCGTACGAGCCTCGCGCAGGTGCATCTTACGCAGAGCGTCCTGAAGAGCGGGGTCGTGCTGAACGACCTGGATCCCCGAGAGCGCATCCAGCACGCGGATCCACATCGGGACCTCCTCGTACGCCCCCTCGAACCCGAGCTGCCGAGCTCGGACGGGGTTCGCGATGGCGGACACGGCATACACGTTCGTCATCGCCGCTGCATCCCGGATGACACGGGACCAGGGGAGCGAGCCGTACACGTGGTTCGCCCGTCCACTGATCCTGGGAGTCGGTCCGTACATCCCGGTCTTGTGGTCCCACTCGCCGGACACCTGCAGCCCCAGCCGGTCCGCGAGGTACACCTGCATCATCTGGCCGACCGGCCCGAAGTAGCCGAGCGGGGCCAGGTTCTGGGCGATGAGCCTTCCGTTCGTGAGCTCTTCGATGGGCACGTCGTAGTGCGTGTGGTGGTCGAGCATCGTCTCCGCGATGAAGCGCGCGAGGAAGTGGACCTCCCCCATGAGGCGCAGCTTCCGGTTGCGCTGCTCGTACTCTCGAGCCCCTCCCCAGTTGTCCGGATCGATGAGCCCCATGATGAGCCCCATCTTCTCGACGAAGGCCTCCTGGGGGAGCCCGAGCCCCGTGATGAAGGTGTCGTCCATGAAGGGCATGGGCACACGGAGCTGGTGCATCCGGTGGGCCTCCACCTTCGACTGTTCCCGCATCGTGCCGGGCTGCGGCGGGGCGTAGGGACGATCGGCCTGCTGCGCATTGAAGGCCTCGACCACCCGAGGTCCGTCCTCCATGAGGATCCGCCAGAACTGGCTGTACAGCACCGGGCTCTTCTGCATGAGCTCCATCTGGAGCTGCAGGTTCTTCTGGTTCCACGTGAAGAACGGGAAGACGAGGCGGAGGATCGACTTCTGGACCGCCGAGAGGTCCCCGTAGTTGAACAGGAACTTCTGAACGTGCTCGGCCGCCGTACCGACGGAGCGGGACCGCTTCATGTTCCCGATGAAGTTGACGATGCGGGCCTGGTTCTCGATGGACCGTGCCACCACCTGCCCACCGAACTTCTTCGGGAGCCCGATGATGAGCGGGAGCCCGCCCGTCGCCGTCATCATCGCCGGCAGAGCCACGATGACCGCGTCCTCGACCATCCCCATGCCTCGAGCCACCCGCTCGCTGAAGCCGGTGCCGTACATGATGGCGTCCATGAGGTGGCGCTCCGTCTTCGCCACGTCCACGAACTGGGTGTACGCCTGGCTCGTGACCCCGTTGTCCCGCATCACGTTGATGGCTTCGTCCAGGGTCCGGGGCATCCCATCCCCCAGCTTCACGCCCTCCTCGAGCCAGGAGCCCTCCCCGATGAACTTGGACATCTTCTCGAAGAGGAACTTGAAGTGCTTCTGGGCGGCGAGGTGCCGGGCCTTCGCGCCCGCCTGCTCGTAGATGGGGATGCTCTTCAGGTACTCCGCAGGGAGAGGCTTCGCGAGGGTCGCGGCAGCCTCCGAGATCGAGCCGTACTTCTCCGCGAACATCACGGCCTGGCTGAGGATGGCCCCCTTCGTGTTCGTGACGGGGTTCAGCGCCCCTCCGCCGAGGTCGAAGATGTTCGACATCACGTTCGACATCGCGTTTCGCATCGAGAACGCGACCGACATCACGGTGACCCGGGTCTTCCACCAGGTGTTGAGCGCCGTGGCCCCCTTGTAGAGCTTGCTGTCCTGCAGCTTCATCTGTCCGAAGATGTCGTCCATCGACTGGACCACCACCCGAGGGACGTAGAGACGCCAGGCCTCGTGCCCGTCCTCGAAGAACTGCTTGAGCGCAGCAGGCTCCAGCTTCAGCGCGGCGAGGGTGGGGTCCACCTGCTGCATCCGCTGGTTCACGTGCGTGGCGATCTCCTTCCAGGAGAGCCCCTGAGCTCGGAGAGCCGTCACGTCAGTGAGCTCCTCCCCGCGCACGTACTCACGCACGCGCAGCTCCGTGTAGAAGTCCTCGACCTTCCGGAGGGCCCGGAGCTCAGGGATCTCCTCGAACCAGTTGGAGAACAGGCCGGGCTTGTCCCCCTTCATCGTCTGACGCAGGGACAGCATGAGCTCGGGACCGTGCACACCGGCACCTTCCCAAGCCGCCCGGTCCCCTGAGAAGAGGATCTCGTCCTCAAGAGCCACGATGCGCTTGCCCAGCAGGGGGACCATGTCCTGCTCGGCCGCCACCTCCGCCATCGCCTTCATCCGACCCTCGCCCGGGATCGGCTCGGCACCCACTGCTCGGATGACGCCCCCGCGCATGAGGGTCAGGACCATCTCCTTCGCCGAGATCGCCTTGTTCGCCTGCCCGTACCGCGCCATCACGGCGAGGGGGTCCAGGGTCATCACCAGGCTGAGGTCCCGCTTCATGGCGTTGATCTCAGCGATGGTGCCGTCGATCTGTCGGAGCTTCCTGGCGTCCATCTTCATGGCGAGGGCGGCCTCCACACCCGGGCGAGAGGCTGCCGTCTTGTTCCCCGTCGCGATGACGCCCACGTGCGAGAGAGCTCCGCCAGCGGAGAGGAGGCTCTCCTCCGTGGCGAGGTGGGGGACGTAGGAGGTGACCCCCCAGACCCGAAGCATGTCCTCCGGGCTCTTCATGAAGTGCATGCCGTGCTTCGTGTAGAGGTCCTCGTACCCACTGATCATCCGACGCATCTCGCCGATGGTCTTCTCGAGCCCCTCGGGCACATCGCCCAGGCGCTGGCCCATCGCGCTGGGGTACATCGCCTCGATGTTCTTCATCTGCTTCTGGCCGAGCACCTGGGGCAGCTCGCTCAAGGTGCTGAACGCGACCATCAACCGTTCCCGGTCGTTCAGCCCGTTGGTGATGACCCGGAACTCCTTCCACATGTCCGTTTCCCAGTCCGCCAGGGCGGCCCAGGCCTTGCCGTCCGAGAGGTCCTCGGGCAGGGGGAGCCGCTCCCGCTCCATCCCTTCGCGCAGGGGGATGCGAGGGGTGGTCTCAAGGACTCCCGCCGCCATCTCGTCCGCCTGGGTCTTGAACACCTCCTCCAGCTGGGAGGCCTTCGAGGCTGCGAGCTTCTCGCTCTTCGCCGCGAGGCTCTTGACCGAGCTCTTCGCCGCCTTCACGGCCTCCGTGTGCGCCTTCCTGCTGGCCTTCAGGACCGCCGTGACTCCCTGGGGGTCCCCATCCCGCAGCTTCGGCAAGAGGCCTTCAGCGAGGCGCTGGATGTACCGCTCGACGAGGGGGTGCTTCGGCACGTCCGGGTCTCCCCACACAGTTACCGTGCGGAAGAGGGCCCGCTTGAGCAGGCCCAGCGCCTGCTCGTCCGTCTTCGCTCCGACGATGGTCCGACGGAGACGCTCGGACAGGAACGTGTCCTCCGTCAGGGCACCGATCCCTGCGAGGGTGAGGCGAGCCTCCTTTGCCGTGGAAGCTGCCCGCTCAGCTTCCAGCCCAGCGGGGAGACGGAGAGCCAGGTCGCGCCCTCGAGACCCAGGGACCTCCTCCATGAAGGAGGGGCGAGCCCGGACAGTCGTCTGCCCGGGGATCGTCTTCACAGACGTGGTCTTCTTCACCTCTGAGAGAGGAAGGATTGCGCTCCGGACCTGTTCCGGAGAGAACACCGCATAGTTCCAGCTGTTGATCCCCTTCGCGGCCTTCGGCTTCAGGAAGGCCTGCGATGCCTTTCCTCCAGCAGCATAGGCCTGCCGACTCATGTAGCCGTCGTACCCGGCTGCCTTGAGCGCACGCTGGAAGTCGAAGGACTCGATCACTCGGTAGTCCCCAGCAACGATCCGCACGAGCGCCTCCTCATGTGGGAGTCCGTGCTTGATGGAAGCGAGAAGCGCCTTTGTCGCCTTCTCGTCCCGGGGGTCGAACAGCTTCTTCGGGCTGATTGTCACGGGGGTGATGTTGGGGCTGGCCCCCTTCCTCGTCTTCCCCCCGATGAGCTTGATCCCCCTCTTCGTCTGCGTGCCGGCGAACTTCGCAGCCACCACAGGATCGGTTGCGAAAAAGATTCCGCCCTCTCCGACCTTGAACTCACCGGTCATGGGGTACGGGGTCCCGTGGTACAGGACCAGGGGCTTCCCGTCCTTGCCCATGAGGGTGCCCTCTGGGGCCTTCTTGTGGAGGGTCTCCACCTGCTTCCTGGTCGAAGCTCTGTCCGCGAGCTTCTTCGTCTTCTTCACCTTCGCGATCACGCCGACGGCGGACTCCATGTCCTCGGCCTTCTTCGAGGCGCGCGACAGGAGGGCGGCCCGCTTCAGCGCGTCGCTGGCCTGAGTCCAGGCGTGGGGCTCTCCGCCCGGGGCCAGCCCCTGGATGGACTTCGACTTCCACCACGAGTAGAACGCCCCCCACTCGCTGTCTCCGACCAGGGTCTTCGCGCGTGCCAGGGCACCTCGAGCCTCTCCCTCCAGGATCAGCTTGAGCGCGTCCGCCGGCATGCCCGTCGTGAGGACCTTGTCCCCGATCACGACGACCTTGTCCCCGACCCCTTCGAGGAAGACCTTCTGCAGCTCGGCGTGCTTCGTGTCGAGCCGATCCAGGTGCTTCGCGATTGCCATGCGAACTGCTGCTGCAGTCCCCTTCTGGCCGGGTGCAGCCTCCCGCACCTTCTCGATGGCGACGATGTCCGACTCGAGGAGGTTCGCCAGCTCCAACAGGGCGCGTGCCCCGTTGTTGTCCTTCATCGTGATGGCGGCGTCTCGCATGACGACGTGGGCGGCCTGCTTGTCCCCGCCGAAGACCTCCAGCACGATCGCCTTGACCGTGCCCATCTCCACCTTCGCGATCGGCTGTCCGAGGACCCGGCCCCGGAGCACCTCCAGGGTCTCGATCAGCTGCTTCCGCTTCGTCCCCGTGAAGAGCCGACGGGCGGCCGTGATGCGGCTGAGCTCCTGGGTCGCTGCCCGACGGGTCTGCTCGATGACAGCCGTCTTGTGGAGGGAGACCTCTTCGATGAGGTCCATCCGCTTGATGAACTCCTCCTGGAAGAAGACGTGCTTCTCCGGGTTGCCCTCAGCGAACCGGGCCATGTTCGCCATCGCGTTCGCGACGTGGCCCCGCTCCTTCCCCGTGAGGTCCCGGTACTTCCAGGTGAGCTCCTCTGCCATCTGGAAGTAGGGCCACAGCTCGGGGTACACGTTCCGGAGCCCGGAGCCCGCCTCGATGTGGGCCCCCGCCTCCAGGAGGATGTCGTTGACCCCGTAGTCCTTCGCCAGGATCGCCTCGAACCGAGCGATCTTCTCCCGGTCCCGCGCGATGTACCCGAGGAGGTCTTCCTTCGTCCCGACCTTCCCGGGCTCACTGAGGTACCGCTTGGCGCGGAGCGCCGCCGTGTCGTCGGCGAGGCTCCTCCTCGTAGAGATGAGCCCCTCCTTCGCCGTCCGCTTCCGGATCGCGAGGGCTCGCTTGGCCTCTCCGACGAGGCGCTCCATGTCCACCCGCATCGAGCCTTCGAGGGAGTCGATGCGGTTGAAGTACGCCGTGACGGCGGCGTTGTAGTTGTCCCAGACCTCGGGCTGAGCCTTCCGGAGAGTCGCGATCCATCGGTTCAGGCCGGGCAGCCCCGCCACCTTCGCGCCCCGGATGCCCAGCAGGGAGGCTTCTGCCTCGGTCCGGACGGTCTGGACCAGGGGCTGGAAGAACCGAGAACCGAACCACCGGTTCATCTCCGTCCAGGCCCACTTGGGGTAGACCGAGGTCCATCCGCCGAACTTCTCCGCCGCCAGCACGAACTTCTCCGTGTTGGACAGGAAGGCCTCCGCCTCCTTCCCAGTGACCCCGAGGGACTTCGCCTCCTTCTCCAGCTTGGCGTGGATCGCCGCCGAGGTGAGGGGCTCCAGCATGTCGGCGACCTGGCCCGTCTTGGCGAGGACCGGCTCCGGCAGGAGCGACTTGATGGTCTTCGCCGTCCCAGGCTTCAGCAGGTAGTGGGTCTTCTTCGAGAAGGGGATGTGCCAGGAGAAGGTGCCCTTCTCGACGAGCAGCGCGCCCGAACCAGCATGCCCGGGGAGCTCGTTGCTGCCCAGGTACAGGACCCGACGGAGAGCTTCGGCGTGATCGGACATCGCTCGAGCCAGGCCGGACTGCTCCTTCGCCCGCTTCGTGAGGAAGCCGGCAGCCTCGGACGCGTTCGTCCCGACCTTGACCAGGTCTTCCTCGATCCGGCGCATGGTGCGAAGGTGGGTGAGGACCTTGTCGTGCTGGCCCGAGGCCTTCGCCGCATCGTGTGCATGCTGGATGAGGATCGCCTGCTCGTTCAGGACGCGTGAGGCCTCCGCCACCGCGTTCTCGCCCTTCAGCCCTCCGGCAGCATCCCGAGCAACGTCGGCAGCGTACAGGGCACGTGCAGCGGCGTCCTCGGCCTGCTCCGCCCCGGTGAGCAGGACCTTCCTGGCCTTCGAGGTCTCCTCCGCCGTGGAGATGCCGTTGATGCTCTTCAGCACCAGCTCCCGCATCTCGACCACGGAGCGGCTAACGCCACCCGCTGGCAGCTTCTCCAGGGCACCGGCAGCCTCCAGCAGGGGGCGGCTCACGGTGTAGGTCTTCCCTCCCGTGGCGACGGTCTCCGCTCCCTTCGCCGGACCGAAGAGCCACAGCGGGTCGATCGCGACCTCGAGCGAGGCTCCCGACAGCTCGCGGCCCACATTGCTGCTGAGCATGAGGGCGAAGTTCCGGAGAGCCGGGTCGTCCGTCGTCTCGTAGATGGCGAGGGCTTCGTCCTTCGTCATCACGGCGTCCCAGATGTGGACCCCTCGCGGGTGCGGCGCGCGCTCCCGTCCGAACACCTCGGTCCACAGCGGGCCGACCTCACCCTGTCCCTTCCGGTCCATGTCTCCCGAGCCCAGTCCGTAGAACCAGAAGGCCTCGATGTCCTGCTCGTTCCAGGCGCGCTCGGCCAGGTCTCCCTCGGCGAGAGCCGTGTAGAAGTCCGTCGCCATCTGGGCGTACACCTGGTTCGGGTCCACTCCCTGGAGGGCCGAGGTCTTCTCGGGCTTGGCGAACTCAGCCACGACCTGACCACCCACGTCGCCGAAGGTGTCGTTCACCTCGGACTCCAGCGCCTTGGCACCGACCTGTCCGATGATCCAGGCAGTCGCGTCACCCACGCCAGTCCCGCGCGAGGTGTTCCAGACCTCGGAGATGGACATCGAGGCGTCCACCCCGCCCTCACGGGTGTCCGGAAGGACCTGGCCCACGCCGTAGTACGTCATCCACAGGGCGCGACGAGCGTTGTCGAACGGTTCAAAACCTCGGTAGAGCTGCTCCAGCATCCCGGGCTCGGAGGCCTCCATGTAAGCTTCGGGCGAGTAGATGTTCCCGTAGTCCCCGGTGTGAACCTGGGCGGCGAGAACCTCCGTCTGGGCACGGGTCGCGCTGTTTCTCGCAGCGGAGAAGTTCTTACTCGCGATCTCCGTAGCGAACGGCTCTCGCTCAGGGAGCAGATCCCCACCACCAGGACCCTCTCCTGTCGGGGTGACCCAGAGCCCAGTCGGGATGGCGAACCCGACCTCACTCTGGGCCCCCGGGGGAGCTGACGGGATGCTGTCGCCCGACCCGAAGGCGGCCTGCTTCTCGGCTTCGTCCTTCGGGGGCTTCACGTTCTTCAGGCCTTCGCCGAGCATCTCGGCAAGTTCCTCGCTGGTCGCCATGCTCTACCCCGTGGTGGTCTTCTTCTCCGGGTAGTAGGTCTGCGACCGCTTGTCTGCCCCGGGCACGTCCATGTACGCGCTGTCATCCCTGGGGAAGCCCGCAGCGATGGCCTTGTTCGGGTCCACCACAGGCCCCCGCTTCTTCGGCTCGGGCTTCTTCGCAGCAGCCGTCGGCTCGGGCTTCGGCTCCGCAGCAGGCTCTTCGGAGCGGTCCACCTTGGGGGTGACGCCCACGCCCGCTTCGCTGCTGTGCTGCACGTCACGCATGAGCGCCTGGTGCGCGTGCGTGCCGATGCCGTACGCCTTCCCCACTTCGTCGTCGAAGCCGGGAGCGTCCATCACCTGGATCTGGAAGTCGTCGTCGAAGACCTTGAGGGTCCAGCCTCCAGCCGCAGCGTTCAGCTTCACGATGGTGTAGGACTTCCCCTCCTTCCCCGGGGGCGGGTTCACCCGGACCACCGGGATGTGGGGGTCCTCATCCAGGGGCGTGATGGGACCGTCTCCAGGCCCCCCAGGAGCCGTTTCGACCTGGGTCGCGGGGTAGACGCCGATCTCGGTCTGGATGGCGGCCAGCGCCGTTGGAGAGCTCACGGAGATGGGGCGGTCAGCGGTAGCCGTCCCGGACGGGTTGCCCACCAGCTGGACCGAGCCGTCGGAGTGCTGTCGGTAGACGTACCCACCAACCCCCTGAACATCACGGAAGCCAGCGGGAAGAGTGGTCTCGCCCGGCTGGACCAGCTCCTCTCCGCCCGGCTCCTTCTTCAGCTCATCCAGCCGCGTCCGCCAGGCGACATCCTCCTCGATCTCATCCACCGTCAGGTCATCCTCGTCCTCGGGGCGGAAGCTGCGCTCAGGCAGCTTGTCCGGTCGCCCGAGGATGTCTCCGAACCGCTCCTTCAGCCCAGCTCCGAGCTCGGTCTTCGGCTCGTGCTCCTCGAGCCGCATCCGGACCTCCTGGAGCTTGTCGCTCAGGTCCCCCCCGAAGCGACGCCGCCCGGTGAAGGTCGAGACCGCCCGACCCAGGGGGGTCATGAAGAAGCCCATGCCGTCCTGGCGACCCTTCTCACGCAGGTGCTCGCGCATGCCGCCGGGGGTGGTGACCGACTCCGGCAGGGAGCCCTGCTTCGCCATGACGTACGACTTCACGGCCTCCTTGAACTCGTACGGGTGGTTGCCGGCGTAGAGCATGGCGCGGGTCACGTTCGTGAACCCCATCGCCTGCATCCACACGTCGAAGCCCGGGACCTGGACGATCTCCCGCTTGGCAGCCACGAGCGGATCCGGCGGGTCAGCACCCAGCTTCGCCAGCTCATGCTCGATCATCGCCTTCGTCTTCCGCGTCCCCTCGGGGCTGGGCATCCGCGAGGTGATGTCCGCGAAGACCTCCGGCCCACCGGCGACGATGGACTGTGCCTGGCGGAGGGCGAGGCGGGCCTCGTCCACGTACTCGCGGGGCAGGCCCGCACTCATGGCGTCCAGCCGGGCCAGGTAGCCCTCGTAGTCGCTGACCGCCTGCGCGCGGCGCTGGTCCGCCATCGTCCGCTCTTCGTCCGTGACGACCCCAGGGAGCCCGCGCTCCGGGTCTCCCCAGACCTGGGGGGCCACGTGACGAGCCATGTACTGCTGGGTGAGGCGCTCTCCCTCGGCCTCCGAGAGGCTGATCCCGTCCTTCGCCGCCATCATGGCGAAGCCCTGGCGAATCTCTGCCTCGAGCGTGAAGTACTCCATCCGGACGGTGTCCGCCTTCAGCTGCGGGTCGCCCGAGAGCTCGTTCGCATGCGTGACGATGGTGGTCACCTGCTTGAGCGCGCGTACATCCGTCTTGTTCAGCACGTTCTCCCACTTCGCGTATGCCGTGTCGAGGTCGTCCATCGGAGAGACGCCCGTGCCGTAGTCGGCGCTCGACATCTTCGACTGGATCGCCGCCTCCATGAGCTGGAGCTCCGAGGCGAACCGCTCGAAGGTCTGCCTGTCCGGCTCGTAGTACTTCATCTCCGAGGCCGCCTTGGTCATGTCCTCCATGAGGCGCATGGCGTCGGCCTTCGCCTGGTTGTTCATCGCCGAGGCCTTCGCCCCCTCAGCGACAGCCGCCAGGATGTTGGCCTCCGCCGAGAGGATGCTGGCGCTCACCGAGCCCCAGGTCTCCACCGTCTCCCGGCGGGACCGCTCCTCCTCGACGCTGATCTCGTTGTACAGCTGGATGTACTTCGCGCGGATCTGAGCCTCGAGCTCCGGGTCCATCCGGTTCGAGATCGGAGACGTGAGTCCCTGGACCAGGCCACCGGCGACACCCAGGGGGGTCGTCCCGCCCTGCTGTCGGTCAGCACCCGTGTCGAAGGAACGGGGATCGGCCACGTCGTAGCCAAGCTGAGTCGTAGGCATTGGAGTGCTCCTACGAAGCCGCCCCAGCGGCTCCTGTCGAAATGTCAGCCGAGGCCTGCTTGAACTGAACGTCCTGGCCGGAAGCCTCGGCAGCTCCTGCCTGACCAGCAGCGGCTCCTGCCTGGCCGGTCTCGCCCATGTTCGTACGAACCTGCTGACCGGACGTGAAGGCGTCGGACACGTCCTGCTGGTTCATCTTCTCCATCTCGCCCATCGCCTTCTGCCGGCGCTGGTACTCCATCTGGGAGAGCGTGAGGAGCCCTTGGGTGTACCGCTGGTGAGCCTCTGCCATCGAGGCCTGCTCCTGCTTGGCGAGCTGTCCTGTTGCCTGGGACTGACCTCGCTGCCCCTGCTCGTACACGTCGAGCCTGGCCTGCCCTGCCATCCCGCTCCCGCCAGCTCCCTGGCCTCCACGGGACACGTCGGCAAGAGCCTGCTGCTCGTGAGCTGCGGTCTGACCCGCAATGGCTGAGGCGTTGGCATCCCGCTGGATCGCGGACTGACCGTGCCCCTGGCTCAACAGTCGGCCCTGCTGCTCGACGTACTCCTGGTACGCCTTCTCCGCCTTGTTCGCCTTGTAGTACGCACCCGCCTTCGCGATGGGGGCGAGTACCTTGGCGATGTTGATGGCGAGAGTGAACCAACCCATACGAGCTCCTGCCTACGGATCCTCAGTCAACGGATCGCGAGCATCCAGATACCACCCGTCGGGGTGAGGAGCTTCGCCTTCTGAGCATCGGGGGCCATGATCCGAGCCCAG
>Ga0208299_1000214_pt1 | contig 55489 bp, 47 predicted proteins | sample 15_taG_FD_184089 | JGI IMG/M metagenome (GOLD analysis project Ga0208299, IMG submission 184089) | Marine viral communities from the Subarctic Pacific Ocean - 15_ETSP_OMZ_AT15312 metaG (SPAdes) (version 2) | ecosystem: Environmental > Aquatic > Marine > Oceanic | place: Pacific Ocean | collected... | reverse complement strand
AGTGAAATCCCTTCGATCTTTTTATAACATTGCGGGTTTTCTGCAAACGCACTGAACGAAAATGTTGTCATCAACAAAACGGCAATTGTAAATGCTGCAAGATGTTGGGGAAAAAATTTTGACACGTCGGACTCCTCTATTAAATTTCAACTATAGCTGAATCAAACCCGGTAGGCGCACCAAATAACGCGAAGTGGCCTTTCAAACGGCCAGCCGCCAATGGCAACATGTTCGCATCCTTGTAAGGTCATCCTGAGTCTCCACTTAGTCGGCGGCGACCTGACCAAAGCTGGCGGTCATCGCTTTGCACTGCGGGTCTACTCCCACTCGATTATCAATAGTCCATTTTTGTCTTTTGTATTCAGTGGCTTATATTAATGCTAAATCGTAATACCATGAAAGGTACCATGCTCAGAAAATCCTTCAAACTGCTCGAAAAAAATCGCCGATTGATTACCCGCACTCACCTACTCTTCCCCGATTGCGATAGTCGGCTTTGGCCATATCGCGGCAGAAGCGAAAGAATATTACGGCATCGCCGGGCCTTCAGGTGATGTGGAGCTCCGACGTCAAAATCTATCATTCCGAGCGGAAATTCGGGCGCCTGATGATCGAGAAGAATGCCTGGACGGCCATGCCTTTCGTCATGGATAGTGATAGGCAATCAGGCTTTGGCGGCTCCCGCCAGTCGATCACTGTCAATGTGGATAACGATCTTCACCAAGCGGCGGCGATGGATGTAATCGTCCGTGCGAGCGACAACCTGATCGCCAATCTCAAGGCGCAGTAAAGCCAGATTTCCTAATGAGAACCCCGACCGGGAACGGTCGGGGTTCTGGCGTTCAGCTTGCGTTTCACAAACTCTAACGGTTGATGCAGTTGTTTTCGAGCAGACGGATGCGGTTTTCCGGGTGGTCCTGTCCGCGATCAAGACGAAGCTGCGCGATCTGCGTCGCTCGCCGGTATTCGCCATAGCGATTTGCATATTGAGAAAGCCGGTCAGGATAATTCTGGCGGACATTATTTTCGATGCACTCGCACCATTTATGGGCGGCGCGGTCGCCGACCATGGTTTTCTCGCCAAAATCCGATGAGAAGAGACACGCAGCTTTTACGGAAGGAGCGCCGCCCGCTCGCGTGACCGCATCTGAATAGGAAGCCGCGTTGGCGAAAGAAATACTGGTGTTTGTTTCCGGATTTTTCCCGAGTGCGTCGAGATAAAGCATTTCTTCAAACTGCATCTGCACGGGGTTGCCGCAGGGCCCCGCGCTCATGATCCGGTCCACATCATCCTGGCTGCGTTTGACCCAATCAATGTTCTTTTTATTCTCCTTGGCCAGTGACTGCCAGCTTTGGCCGCCCTGCAGGAATGAATAGACGTCTGCCACGCCTGCCAAACCAGCGCCTTCTTTTTGCTTATATTTATCTTCCAGAATCGGCGCGAAACGCCCCGGCACGACCATGTCGAAGATTTTCGTGCCTGATGAAGATGTATTGCCCCACTGGTCTTCACGGACGGTTATGTTCTCAAGTTTGAATGAGCGCGGGTCTTTGATGGTCGCCCGGCATTTTTGCGAATTGATCTGCAAATAACGCATCAACAGGGCGGAGGAATGAATATCGCCGATCGCGAGCCAGTTGTAATGCGCATTGAAGAGCCGCCGCGTCTCAACCGAGCGGAACTGCGACCAGAAAGCGTCGTTCTTGTAGACCAGCCCCCGGGCAAGCGCCGCCGCGCGAATTTGCGTTTCCTTTTCCTGATAGGCGGCGGAAGGACCTTCCGGCGCCAGCGGGCCGAAATCCGGCAGGGCGAGCGGATCGTCCGGCTTGGCGACGGCGCTCTCGCCCAGATAGGCGATGGCGTTGGCGCGAGACAGGATCGGTTTGCGTGCTTTGTTGGCGGCGCGGATTTGTGCGCCGTAAGGAGAGATCCGGAATTTGCCCTCTTCCCAGTAGCCGGGCAGTTGGGTCTGGAAGACCGGCCGTTCGGCGAAATTTTCTGAAAGCACCTTCGTGCGGTCATCGCCGGGATGGTGATAGCCCTTGATATAGTGCTTGACCCACGGCTCCATATAAACAATCGGATGCTGATTGATTAGCGTTTCTAGCTGCTTGTTGAATTCAGGCCCAGTATAGATAACGCCGTTGCCAAGGTCGCGGTTGTCGAAAAAGGGCACATCGCCGGTTTGTTCATGGACGACGGCGTAATGTTTCTTGCCGCCATAACGCTCGACGTCCTGCGTCCAGTATAGTTTGAACCCATCGCCTTCCCCCACCAGTTCGGATTTATAAAAGCCGTAATCGGCGAGGTCATGATCGGCTTCTGGCGCACGCGCTTCGAATGCTGCAACCCGTTCGCGGGCCTTTGCTTCCAGCGCCTTGATCGCCGGCTGGTTGGCGCGCCAGATTGCATGGACACGCCAATTTTTATGTTTTTCAACGTAATTGGACTCAACGCTTCCATCGGGAAGGGGCGTTTCAAAATTCATCCCGCGCATTTCAGGGCAGGTCTTTTCATGCTCGCTAGCTAAAGCCCGTAAAGCAGTTTGCGCGGCCTTGTCGTCATAGTCTGAAAGCTTCGCGCGACCATGAGTGAGTGTTGCGTAGACCGTTTTTCCGCAAGGGTAGTCCGGCTTTACCGTCATGGTGAACTCGCCATAGCGGTATGTTGACGCCGGCGAGACCACCTCCGCATTGTTTTGCGCGAGCGCGCTTGCACCCATAGCTGAAGCGAATGTGAAAAACGCCGCTAAGAAACGGGCGGAAAATCGTGTACTCATAAGAATCCCCCAAACATCTGACCTGACCGCAGAAAGTCTAGCATGATCGTCTCATGGTTCGAAACGAAAGGGCTCAGGGGGATCGTTTAATGCCCTGCCCGAAGGCGCCGGTTCTGACGCCGGAATCCACCGCCATCTGATATTCCGGGGTCGTCGCCTGAATCGATCATTAGCTGGCCCGCGCGCTTTAAAAGCTTGTGGTAATCCGGCGTCAGATGGCGCAGGTGTAAGATCTTGTCGAGGGCCTCATATTTCGCAGCGATGTCCTCGATAGCCTGCAAGGCTGACTGATCGACAATCCTTGAGCGCAGGAAATCGATAATCACAACAGCAAAGTCGTCTTCCAGGGTGAAGACTTCAGCGAAGCCGTCTGTAGATCCGAAAAACAGCGGGCTGTCGATCTCGGAAACTTTTGCGCCTTTTTCCGTATGGCTCTGCCTTGTCACCGCATGAATGCGCTTGGCGTTGTTCCATGCGTAGGCGAGAGCGGAAACGATAACACCCACCACACCGCAACGGCGAGGTCATGCATGACCGTGACGATGGTGACGAGCACAATGACAAAGGCGTCGGTAAGGGGGATGCGGCGCATGATCCGGAAAGATTGCCAGGCGAAGGTGCCGATCACCACCATGAACATGACGCCGGTCAGCGCCGCCAGCGGGATCTGTTCAATCAGGAGTATAAGCCGTATAAACACGCTTTTCGCCCTACCGCTGATCTACCCACCGCCCAATAGCACCGGTGCAGAACCATCCTCCACCCTGGCAAACTGCCACGAATTGGCCTTCCAGCCCGCTAAAACTGACCACATCACCGGCCCGAATGGCTTGATTCCACCTTTACAAACGCGCCAGGCAAAACCTAACCCCTGCCACACCACGCGGCACAGCCTGACGGGCTACGAATTGTTGGAATGGTTCAGCCAAACAGACCGAGTTGCGGCGGCCCACGGCTCGGTGGCCAGGTAGCTTCCAGGTCAGCCGTTTTCCCGGCCAAATGGACCAGGATCTTTCCAATGACTTCCGGGTCTTCAATGCAGGCGACGGATCCGCGCCGACCCACCGCAGGTCGGGCAGATATCGATATTGAACACCTGCTTCAGGCGCTGTGCCCAGGTCATCGAGGCACGGCGTTCCGCTGCTGTTGGTTCCTCAGCCTCCGTTGTCGCGACGGCCTGGCCTCCCCTACCCCGCTTGGCCGGTGTCACCCGCGCGCGGTACTTGCTGTTGGGCGCGAACACGACGTGAAAACGCGTCAGATTAACTCGCGGCTTCGGCACAAGCGCTGCCAGCCGGGCGATAAAATCCAGTGGATCGAAAATGACGTGGGTGGTGCCGTCACGGTATGGTGTCTTCAGCTGGTAACGAACGTTGCCGTTCGACGTGAGCGACAGGCGCTTTTCCGAGATGGCGGGTCGGCTGATATAGCGACACAGCCGCTCGAGCTTCTGGCGTTGATCCGCTTGCGCCGCCACACCGGCGTGCAGGGAAAATCCAGCGACCTTACCGACCCCGGCATCGAAGGGTTCGTCACAGGCCGGCAGCGTCTGCAGCGTGAATACCTCGCCGACCAGCAGCGCGGCACTCTCGGCCATACAGCGGTGCGGCGACACTCGGGCTGGCTTCCCTGCCAACCGGCAACGGCAACATACTCGCATCCTTGCGAAATTTTTACAGTCTCAGGTTAGTACGTTGAGAGGGATACCCTGATAGCCCATCTATCACTCATGCATCGAGCCTGCCGTTGCCAGCCAGTACCAGACATTGCCTGTTGGTGCCGGTCACTCCCATTCAATAGTCGCCGGAGGCTTGCTAGAAACATCATAAACAACCCTGGATACTCCACTGATTTCATTGATAATTCTATTGGATACCTGTTCCAGAAGCTGATAGGGTAAATGTGCCCATCGGGCTGTCATGAAGTCGATGGTTTCCACCGCACGCAGGGCAATCACCCATTCATAGCGACGTTGATCGCCCACCACACCCACGGACTTGACCGGCAAAAACACGGCGAACGCCTGGCTGGTTTTGTGGTACCAGTCGGCTTTGTGGAGTTCTTCGATAAAAATGGCATCGGCTTCGCGAAGAATGTCGGCATATTCTTTTTTTACTTCCCCGAGAATTCTCACACCCAACCCCGGTCCCGGGAATGGGTGCCGATACACCATGTCGTAGGGCAGCCCCAGTTCCAGACCGATTTTGCGGACTTCGTCCTTGAACAGTTCCCGCAGGGGTTCTACCAGCGCCATTTTCATGGTCTCGGGCAGGCCGCCGACATTGTGGTGGGATTTGATCACATGGGCTTTGCCGGTCTTGGCTGCCGCCGATTCAATGACATCGGGGTAGATAGTGCCCTGGGCCAGCCAGTTGACGTCTTTGAGGGTGGTGGCCTCCACATCGAAGACATCGATGAACGTGTTGCCAATGATTTTGCGCTTTTTCTCCGGGTCAGCTTCCCCCGCCAGTTTGCTCAGGAACTGCTCTTCAGCGTCCACACGGATGACTTTCACTCCCATGTTTTTGGCAAACATGTCCATGACCTGGTCGCCTTCGTGCTTGCGCAGCAGCCCGTTATCGACAAAAACACAGGTAAGCTGGTCGCCGATGGCCTTGTGCAGCAGCGCTGCGACTACAGATGAATCGACGCCTCCTGAAAGCCCCAGCAACACCTTGTCACTGCCGACCTGGGAACGCACCCTGGCAATGCTGTCTTCAATAATCTGGGCGGGTGTCCAGAGTGCCTCGCAGCCACATATATCAAGCACGAAGTGCTCAAACATCCGCATGCCCTGCAGGGTGTGGGTCACTTCCGGGTGAAACTGGACACCATAAAAGTCTTTTTGGGGACAATACATGCCCGCAATGGCGCAGGAACCCGTCGATGCCATAAGCTCGAAACCCGCCGGCAAGTTAACCACTTTATCGCCATGGCTCATCCAGACATCAAGCAGTGTACCTCCGTCATGATCCACATGGTCAGCCACACCCTGGAACAGGCGGCTGTTGCCATGGGTCTTGATCTGGGCATAGCCAAATTCCTGAATCGAAGAGCCTTTCACGGCGCCACCGAGCTGGGCGGCCATGGTCTGCATGCCATAACAGATACCCAGAACCGGGATGCCCAGCTCAAAAACCAGCTGGGGAGCCCGCGGCGATTCCCCGGCAGTAACCGACTCCGGCCCTCCCGCCAGAATGATACCTTTGGGGTCGAAGGCAATGATCTCGGCTTCATCCATATCCCAGGCGCGGATTTCCGAGTAGACCCCGACTTCGCGTACACGGCGGGCAATCAACTGCGTATATTGGGAGCCGAAATCCAGTATCAGGATTTTGTGAGAATGAATATCTGTCATAGTCAGTTACCAATCTAAAAGGGCTGCTCGAGGCAGCCCTGTCGGGTCATTTTAGTCAACCGGGGATCCCATCTATTCACGCCGGTAATTTGGCGCTTCCTTGGTGATGGAGACATCGTGCACGTGACTTTCACTCATCCCCGCAGAAGTCACCCTGACGAAACTGGGTTTGCTGCGCAGGGTTTCAATATCCACACTGCCGGTGTAACCCATGGCTGAACGCACGCCACCCATCAACTGATGAATGATCGCCGATAACGGACCTTTGTAGGGAACGCGGCCTTCAATACCCTCAGGCACCAGTTTTTCAGTACCCTGGCTCGCATCCTGAAAATAACGGTCGCTGGAACCGCTGGTCTGGGACATTGCCCCCATGGATCCCATGCCGCGATAGGATTTATAGGTTCGCCCCTGATACAGCTCTATCTCACCGGGCGCTTCTTCCGTGCCGGCAAACATCGAGCCCATCATGACCGCATGGGCACCGGCGACCAGCGCTTTGGCGATATCGCCTGAAAAACGGATACCCCCGTCGGCTATAACGGGTATCTGATAACTTGCCAACGCTTCAACCACATTCGCAACGGCAGAAATTTGTGGCACACCGATACCGGTTACAATGCGCGTGGTGCAAATCGACCCGGGGCCAATACCCACCTTGATACCGTCCGCACCGGCTTTGGCCAGCGCCAAAGCGGCCTCGGCCGTGGCAATATTGCCGCCGATCACATCGACCTCAGGGTGCTGGGCCTTGATCTGACGTACCCGGTTGATCACATTGCGAGAGTGACCGTGGGCAGTATCCACTACCAGCACATCCACCCCCTCCCGAACCAGGGCGATAATACGTTCATCGGTATCAGCACTGGTGCCCACGGAGGCCCCTACCCGCAATCTGCCCTGATCATCCTTACAGGCATTGGGGTATTTTTCAGCTTTATCGATGTCCTTGACGGTAATCAGTCCACGTAGCTCGAAATCGGCGTTTACGACCAGTACTTTTTCAATACGGTGCCTGTGCAGCAGCGCTTTGATCTCGTCTGCATTGGCCCCTTCCCGCACGGTTACCAGTCTATCCTTGGGCGTCATGATCGCCGATACCGGCAAATCCAGACTGGGTTCAAAACGAACATCGCGGCGGGTGACAATACCCACCAGCTCCCCGTTATCCAACACGGGCACACCGGAGATATTGTGTTCACGGGTCAGGGACAGCAAGGCACTGACGGGGGCAGAAGCATCTATGGTTATCGGATCTTTGACCACACCGCTTTCGAACTTCTTGACGGCGCGCACTTCCAGGGCCTGTTTTTCAATGGACATGCTTTTGTGAATAATACCGATACCACCTTCCTGGGCGAGCGCGATGGCGAGTCGCGCCTCGGTAACGGTATCCATCGCGGCAGAGACGAGCGGGATATTCAGTCCAATGTTCCGCGTCAGGCGGCTTTTAAGAGAAACATCTTTTGCGGTAATGTCGGAGTAACCGGGTACCAGCAATACGTCATCGAAGGTGAGAGCTTCTTCTGCGATTCGCAACATCAGGATGGCTTACCTCGTCAGGGGAATGGATTTCAGCGCTTGTGCCTCAGACAGTGGATCGTTACCGTGCCATAGCTCAAGGATAAAAGTAAGCGCGCTATTATAAAGGCATGGTCGGCTAAAAAATACTTTTTTCAATAGCTCTGGCGACCATCGGTTATAGCCGGGGACTATTATTTAAATTGACTCGATTCGCCGGTGATGGACAATGCGCTATGCCTGACATACCAATCACTTTAACTGTTACCCAACTGAACCGTCGCGCCAGACAGTTGCTTGAAACCCACTTTCCTCTGGTCTGGGTTGAGGGTGAAATATCCAACTTCTCCCGCCCCGGCTCCGGACACTGGTATTTCACGCTCAAGGACGAACAGGCCCAGGTCCGCTGTGCGATGTTTGCCAATCGAAATGCTCATGTCCGTTTCCGGCCAGACCACGGCAACCATGTGCTGGCCCGTTGCAGGGTCAGCCTGTATGAAGGCCGCGGTGACTATCAGTTGATTGTTGAACACCTCGAAGAAGCCGGTTTCGGGGCATTGCAGCGTCAATTTGATGCACTGAAACAGCGCCTGCATGCCGAAGGGCTCTTTAACGACCGACACAAACAGCCACTGCCGACTCAGCCGCAGCGGCTGGGTATCATCACATCCCCTACCGGCGCGGCCCTGAAGGACATTCTCTCGGTGCTGAAACGCCGCTTTCCGGCCATCGCAGTGAGAGTTTACCCTGCGCTGGTTCAGGGAAAAGCCGCTGCCGCACAGATCGCAGCGGCCATTGAGCTGGCCAATGACGATAATTATTGTGATGTACTGATTGTCGGCCGTGGCGGCGGTTCCATCGAGGATCTCTGGCCTTTTAACGAAGAGGTTGTCGCCAGAGCAATTTACCGCAGCCGAATTCCGATTGTGAGTGCGGTGGGCCATGAGATTGATTTCACGATTAGTGACTTCGTTGCTGACTACCGCGCACCAACCCCATCCGCTGCAGCCGAAGTATTGAGTCCCGACGGCAACAAACTGCTCAACCAGTTGCGCGGTTATGAAAAGTTACTTTGCGAAACCATTTCGCGGCGACTGCAATCTACTTCGCAACGCCTGGACAGCCTGACTCGTCAATTGCGGGATCCCGGAGAGCGCCTCAATCAGCAGGAGCAACAACTGCAGGGCCTGCAAGCGCGACTGGTCCGAACCACCTGGGGACAACATCAACAGCTGGATACGCACTTACAGCATTTGCGTGCGCGTCTGGAACAAGCAGGTCCCGGTAATCGAATCGACTATTTGAGCGACAGCCTGAATTTGCTGACTCGCCGGCTGGAACGCGCCTTCGGCACCCTGCTCGAGCAAAAGAAAATCCGGTGGTACAACGCGTCACAACTGCTCAATGCCGTGAGCCCGCTGAAAACGCTGGAACGCGGGTATGCTATTGTTACAGACCAGCAGCACAACATATTGCGGGGCGTAGCAACCGTACAAATCGGCGATAGCATTACCACACGGCTGGCGAACGGTTCCCTAGAATGCAAAGTCGATAAAATTTTTCCGGATTCACAATCATGAAACGATACCTCGGTCTTTGTCTGCTCGCGATGACAATGCAGACACCGGCTGAACCAATCACTGATCCTTTACCGGCACCCAAGCCGGAAGAGCCTGCTTCCGTCTGGGATCTCTCCGACCTGTATCCGGATGTCGCCAGCTGGGATGACGCACGGGATAATGCCACCGCACAAATCAGTGCCATTGGTGAATGCGAAGGTGTTCTCGATGACAGCGCGAACGTGTTGGCAGACTGCCTGAACCGGGTTAGCGACACCTACAAAGCCGTGCTCAGGCTTTACGTTTATGCCTTTCTGAATAAAGACACCAACCAGAGCAGCATCCAGTATCGGGAACGGGCGTCAGTTGCCCAGGAATTGCTTGTCGAGTTCACAGCAGCCACACGTTTTGTAAAGCAGGAACTCAGTCAGATCAGAGAAGCAACTCTTAACCGCTACCTCGATGAAAGCACACGACTTCAAGAGCACGATTTTTTTATCCGCAATATCCTGCGTCAATCTGAACATATTCTCAGTGAAGAGGGTGAGCACGTTCTCAGAGCGGCCTCAGAGGCACTGCAATCTACCTCAAGTACCTACAGCGTGCTGGTCAACAACGACATTCCCTGGCCGGAAATCACCCTATCGGATGACACAAAAGTCACTCTCGACCCGATGGCCTATGAAGTCCACCGGGCATCGGCAAACCGCAACGACAGAAAACAGGTATTTGAGCTTTTCTGGGGAACCTACCAGCATTTTCGTCAGACCCTTGCCCTCACTCTGGAGGGACAGGTAAAAAAAGAGGCGATGATAGCCCGGGTGCGCGGTTTCGATTCATCCCTGGATCGCGCCCTGTCCCAGGACAACATTCCTGAAGCGGTTTACCGGACACTGTTGTCTGCCGCCAATGAGCACCTCACATCCCTGCACCGCCTGCTCGGACTGCGGCAACGAATGCTCGGCCTCGGGGAATCCCGTTACTACGACCTCTACACACCCGCGGTCACCCTGCCCCGAGAATTTACACTGGAGCAGGCCGCCACCCTGACACAGGCCGCACTCACGCCTCTCGGCAGCGACTATGTCGAACAACTCAACGAGGCCCTCAAACAACGCTGGCTGCACGCCTATCCGGCGCCAGACAAGCGCAAGGGTGCCTACGTGATGGGAGCCGCCTATGACGTCCACCCTTTCCTGATGTTGAATTTTGAGGGCACCTTTGATTCTGTCAGCACCTTTGCTCACGAGTGGGGGCACGCCATGCACTCCCTGATGGCCAACAGTCACCAACCCTTCAGCAAGTCGGCCTATTCCAGTTTTATTTCGGAAATCCCCGCGACGGTTAATGAACTACTGCTTTTTGATTATCTGCGCGACAACGCATCAAGTGACGATGAAAAACTGTTTTACCTGTTTCGCGAACTGAATCTTCTGCGAAGTGCTTTTTTTCGACAGGCCCAGTTCGCTGAATTCGAACTGGCTATCCATGAGCAGGTTGAGAGCGGCGGCAATCTGTCAGGCGATAAATTGAATACGCTGTATGGGACTATCCAGAAACGTCATGCCGGCCACAACATGGGGATCATGCAAGTTGATGAACCCTATACCGTGGAATGGGCCTCCGTTTCACATTTCTACCGCAACTTCTCTGTCTATCAGTATGCAACGTCCATGGTTGCCGCCTACAACCTGGTAGGTCGCATTGCAACCGGTGGCGAAGAAGCACGGCAACAGTACCTGGACATTCTTCAGGCGGGTGGGTCTGACTACCCTTACCGGCTACTCAGAAACTCGGGGGTGGATCTGGCTGATCCAGCCGCGTATCACCCCATGATTCAACGAATGACCCGGTTGATGGACGAGGTCGAGCATATTCTCGACCGGCAGGGTGCAAAGAATACCTCCCGGTGAGCATCCTGTTGTACCGGTGAAGCGCTTTCTTCAAAGCTTTCACGTCGTGCAGTCAACCGAATCCCCATTCTGGCGTTTAAAGCAGCACGTCTTTAAATAACCAATGAGGAAATACCATGCGACTACTCCTGTTACTGGCGGGCATTGCTCTTGCCACATCCAGCTTCGCCGAGCCAACCACAAAGCCCGACAACTCCGGTGATAGAAAAAGTTATACCGGTTCCATGTTTCAAAATATGGATACTGACCAGGACGGCAATATATCAAAGGCCGAGTATGAAGCGGGCCTCCGGAAAAAAATGGAAGAACGCATGGCCCACTTCAACGCGATGGACGCGGATGGCGACGGCCTGGTGAGCAAAGCCGAAGCCATGGAAGCCAAGGCGCGAATGAAAGCGAAATGGAAGGAAAAACGTCGCCTGCATTGCAATAAAGCCGATAAATAGCATTTCCGGTACCCGACAACCCCGGCTATCTGATAACCGGGGTTGTTTTATAGTCCATCATTATTAACTCGGCCACACCTTATCCATGGCAAGCATGGAGACATGTTTCATCCCGCCAAATCATCCGCTGTTGCTATCAGACAAGTGCCAATGAACAGAGTCCTTTTTTTGCCCCAAATTACTCCGCACCCGCATCTTTATCGCACCAAATTTAAACAAAAATTCCCCGTCGGATGCCCTACAGGCCAACCATAACCACTAAAAAAGCCACTATTCGATATATGGCACGGGTTATGCTTATAACTGTTTGACACAACATCCTACTGGGTAATGAAGCCCGTGCGCACCATCCTGCGTACGGGCTTTTTTATTTTTGTTTTGGGGAAAACAAACTCGAGGAATTTCACATGAAACCGAGATCTATTCGACTTTCTGTTTTTGCATTGCTGTTTGGCCTACACCCTTTACTGATGGCGAGCGCTGAAGAAGCCACCAGTTTTTCAGAAATATTCACCGAGAGTGATACCAGTTTTACTTTCCGGTATCGATTTGAGCATGTAGATGATGAAAATGCCGAGAAAAATGCCAATGCATCCACACTAAAGTCCCGCATAACCTGGACTTCGGCCAGCTATCATGGCTTTTCCGGCCTGCTGGAAGTCGATGACGTAAGCCATATTGGCGGCGAGAACTACGCGACACCCTCCAACGGGAAAGTCGGTGAATATCCCATTGTTGCCGATCCGGATGGCACCGATATCAATCAGGTCTATCTCAAGTATCAACAAGATGGCTTTACCGGTACAGCCGGTCGCCAGCGCATTCTCCATTCCGGCCAGCGGTTTGTCGGCGGTGTCGGCTGGCGCCAGAACGAACAGACCTATGACTCTGTACGGGTGCAATTGCCCATCGGGCCAGTCACATTGGATTACAGCTATATCTGGGACGTAAACCGAATTTTTGGGCCCGATACCGGTGGCGCACAACCGCGTCGCTACGACTCTGACTCTCATGCGCTCTACCTGTCATTTTCGCCAATGGAAGGTCATAAGCTGGCCGCCTTTGCCTATCTGCTGGATTTTGACAATGCAGCGGCCAATTCATCGCAGACCTATGGTATTGAGTACAGTGGTGCCGTTGGTCCCGTCACCCTGGCAGCCAGTGCCGCCAGCCAGACCGACTATGCCGATGGGCCAATTGATTACGACGCCGACTATTACATGGCTGAAGTCGGTACAAAGATCAAAGGCATTGGCCTGGGCATCGGCTATGAATTACTGGGCAGTGATGACGGGATGAAAGCCTTCGGCACGCCCCTCGCCACCCTGCACAAGTTTCAGGGCTGGGCGGATCAGTTTCTGGTCACACCTGCCGATGGTATCGAGGATATTTACTTCAAGATGACCGGCAGCGTTGGCAAAACCAATCTGGCGTTTTTCTACCACGATTATTCCGCGGATGAGGGCAGCGCCGACTATGGCGAGGAATATAATGCCGTGGCAAGCTACCCGATCAACAAATATGTCGGCGTTGAGCTGAAGTACGCCAAATATGATGCCGATGAGTTTTCTCAGGACACCGACAAAATCTGGTTTTCAGTCAATGTGAAGTTCTGATCCCGGAACATCACCGTGGCATCTCTCTCAGTGGCGGGCTATGATTCTCCTGCCACTGATTTTTTTGCCTTTTTAAATTTATCCTCCCAACGAATTACTTCAAATAGAGCACCATGACACCACCTTCAGCCAGGGACCCCATTCGCATCATGCTGGTCGATGACCATGTCGAACGATCTGCCAGCGTCGAAGAAAAACTCCGGGATTCCGGTTTTGAAGTCATTTCGCGGTTGCCATCGGCAACCGGTCTACTGTTCCAGATTGAACAGCATCAACCAGACCTGGTATTAATCGACATTCAGTCGCCCGGTCGTGATGTGCTGGAGAGTCTCTCGGTGGTCAACCACCACAATCCGAGACCGGTAGTCATGTTTTCCCATGAAGAAGATCCCGCTTTTATCGAACAGGCCGTGGACGCCGGAGTGACTGCCTACCTGATGGATGAGCTGAACCCGGACCGGGTCAAACCGGTTATTGATCTGGCCATTGCCCAGTTCAAGTCCTACCAGTCCCTGCGCAAGGCCCTGGATGACGCACGCACCAAGCTTGCCAGTCAGTCTGTGATAGAAGAGGCAAAACAACTGCTGATGGCTCAACGTGGCATCAGCGAAGACAAGGCACACAAAACCTTGCGGACACTCTCGATGGACACCAACCAGAGTTTGCCCGAGGCGGCTCGGTCAGTGATTAATATTCTGGGAAAGCCCAGTAACAACGCGAGATAATCATGCAGACGACGACCCATAAATTACCGGCCGGCGAACGGCAGAACCTTAATATCGGCTATATGCGGCTGAGTGACAGCGCGCCGTTGATCATCGCCCAGGAACTGGGGCTTTTTGCCAAATACGGCCTGGATGTAACACTTTGCAGAGAAGTCTCATGGGCCAATATCCGCGATAAACTGATTGCCGGGAATTTTGATGCCTGTCAGATGCTGGCACCCATGCCGCTGGTGACAACACTGGGGGCTGCGGGGATACGCGCACCGATTGTCACCGGATTGGTGCTATCGCTCAACGGTAACGGGATTACCCTGTCCCGCCCCCTCTGGGAACAAATGGTCAATCAGTCAGACATTCCCCTGCAGCCTAACCAACCCCTGGCAAGTGCCAGGGCGCTCAAAAAAGTATTGGATAAACAGCCCAGCAACCAGACAATTACCCTCGCTACTGTTCACTCTTTCTCCACGCACACACAATTGCTTCGGATGTGTCTCGAGGCAGGGGGTATTGATCCGGATCGCGATGTCAGGGTGATCGTGCTGCCACCGGAACAGATGGTGGATAGCCTGGCTCAGGGCGTAATTGACGGTTTCTGTGCCGGGGAACCCTGGAACAGTATCGCGGTGGAATATGGTGTCGGCGTACTGGCTACCACAGGGTTCCACGTCTGGAACAATGCACCGGAAAAAGTATTGGGTGTCATGGAGGAATGGCATACCCGCAATCCCGCCACTCACCTCCGGTTGCGGTTGGCATTGATGGAGGCCTGTCAGTGGCTGGCCGACATGGGCAACCGTGAAGCGACTGTGCAAATGTTGACTCGCCCGGACTACCTGGATTTACCCACCAACTATTTGCGGCCATCACTGACCGGCAACCTGGTCTACGACCGCGGATGTGCAGCTGAACACCACCCGAATTTCCACGTTTTTGCCAGTTACAGTGCCGGCTTTCCATGGCGATCCCAGGCGGAATTTCTTCTGCATCACTGTGAACCGCTGCTGGGCAAGGTTTTCGATCGCGACAAAATAGTGTCTATCACGCAACAGTGTTTCCGGACAGATTTATACCGCGAAGCTGCCCGGTTGCTGGGTTACCCCACACCGGATCAGGACCACAAGAGTGAAGGGACCCATGCTGAGCCCTATTGGTTTAACGATCAGATTGAATTGGGTAGCGACCTGATGGTATCGCCCCAAATGCTGCAAGAAAATCGCGACGACTAGCCCTCCCCGCAACAACCAGGCCCAAGGTCACCTCTTGGTGCAGCCTGACTGAAAAGCGCCCCATAATTGTGCCGGCCAGCCCGGTTACTCCCTCACCTCTCATCTCAACACCTTGTTTTTGCCGACTTTCTTATTTGGCATACATTTTGTATATCTATAGATAAGACACCAATAACGCACCGACTAATACCTGTCCAATGGTATTAAGGGCAATGAAGCCCCCCTGCACATAAAACCGGCAGGTGGGCTTTTTTTATGCAAGTGACATTCACAGTTGAGGTACCCGTTAAATGAACAGCAATCTTCAAGACTCCCCGGTACAGAAAAGATTGAAATTTCCACAATGGATCCTGTTGACCCTGTCCTTTTTGGTCATGGGCAGCTGGGCACATGCGGAACTGGGACCACCTGAAAAGGACGAGCTCAAGTTTGGCTTTATCAAACTCACGGACATGGCACCTATCGCTATCGCCTACGAAAACGGTTATTTCGAGGATGAGGGGCTTTACGTCACCATTGAAGCGCAGGCTAACTGGAAAGTGCTATTGGATGGGGTTATCGACGGCAAACTCGATGGCGCCCACATGCTTGCTGGCCAGCCCCTGGCGGCCACCATCGGCTTTGGCACCAAGGCCCACATCGTTACGCCGTTCAGTATGGACCTCAACGGAAATGGTATTACCGTTTCCAATGCTGTCTGGGAGAAAATGAAAGCCCACGTACCAATGGCTGAGGGCAAACCGGTCCACCCGATCAAAGCCGACTATCTGAAGCCGGTGGTCGATCAAATGCGGGCGCAGGGCACGCCATTTAAAATGGGCATGGTTTTCCCGGTCTCCACGCACAACTACGAGTTGCGCTACTGGCTGGCGGCCGGCGGGATTCATCCCGGCTTCTACGCACCACACAAGGGCGATACCAGCGGCAATATCAATGCCGAAGCCCTACTGTCTGTCACGCCTCCACCTCAGATGCCCGCCACCCTTGAGGCTGGCACCATTCACGGCTACTGCGTCGGTGAGCCGTGGAACCAGCAAGCGGTATTCATGGGTATCGGGGTTCCAGTCATCACGGATTATGAGATCTGGAAAAACAACCCGGAAAAAGTCTTTGGCATGACCAAGGAATTTACCGAGAAGTACCCGAACACCACTGCCCGTTTAGTCAAGGCCATGCTGCGTGCCGCCAAGTGGCTGGATGAAAACAACAATGCCAACCGCCCGGAAGCCGTTGAAATCCTCTCCCGTTCGGAATACGTCGGTGCGGATTATGACGTCATTGCCAATAGCATGACGGGAACCTTTGAATACGAGAAGGGTGATAAACGCGACGTGCCCGACTTCAATGTGTTCTTCCGTCATTTTGCCACCTACCCCTATTACTCCGATGCCGTCTGGTATTTAACCCAGATGCGCCGCTGGGGACAAATTGCCGAGCCCAAAAGTGATGAGTGGTATTTCGAGACCGCCAGGAAAGTCTATCTCCCAGACATCTATGCCACCGCTGCCAAAGCATTGATTGCCGAAGGACTCATGTCTGCAGAGGATTTCCCGGACCTGGACAGCGAATCCGGCTTCAAACCGCCTCAACCAGAGTTTATCGACAACATCACGTTCGATGGCACGCAACCCAATGCTTACCTGGAGAAGTTTTCCATTGGCCTGAAAGACGAAACGCTCTGATGGGCAACACTAAACCTTAAGTAAAACATGGGCAGTCCAGGCTGCCCGTTAGCCACCGAAGGATCTATTACATGACTGACCTTGCTGCTATTTTCAGGAATGAACAGGGAATCGCCCGTTTCTCTATCTCACAACTGAGCAGTATTGCCCGCACTGTAGGTAAAACCCTCGCCCTGCCCCTTGCGGGCATCCTGATTTTTTTAATGCTCTGGCAGGGTGTCGCCAACAACATCAATACCTCACTGGGACAGTTTCCGGGACCGGTTCAGGTCTGGGAGCAATCCAAGGGTTTGCTGGCCGAGCACCAACGGGAGCGGGAGAAAGCAGCCGCATTCTATCAGCGGCAGGAAGACAGAAATGCCAAACGGCTGGCCCAGAATCCCGATGCGGAAGTGAAAATTCGCAGTTATACCGGTAAAGCCACCTTCCTGGATCAGGTGATAACCAGCCTCTATACCGTGTCTTTCGGATTTCTGATCGCCACAGTGATTGCGGTGCCTCTGGGCATCGTCTGCGGCTTGAGTGAAAAGGTGTACCAGTCGGTCAACCCGATCATCCAGACATTCAAGCCGGTCTCACCCCTGGCATGGCTACCGCTTGTGACGATGGTGGTATCGGCCCTTTATGTCACCGATGACCCCATGTTTGAAAAGGCCTTTCTGACCTCCGCATTTACAGTGGCCCTCTGTTGCCTTTGGCCCACCGTAATCAACACTACAGTGGGTGTCACCAGTATCGATCGCGATCTGGTCAACGTCAGCCGGGTTCTGCAACTGCCTTCGCTGGTACATGTCCGAAAAATTGTTATCCCCTCCGCCATACCCATGATTTTCACCGGCATGCGGTTATCACTGGCCACTGGCTGGATGGTATTGATTGCCGCCGAAATGCTGGCCCAGAACCCCGGTTTGGGCAAATTTATCTGGGATGAGTTTCAGAACGGCTCATCGGATTCGCTGGGTCGCATTATGGTGGCTGTGGTGACCATTGGACTGATCGGTTTTCTGCTGGATCGCCTCATGCTGCTCCTTCAGAAACGTATCAGCTGGGACAAACAGGCAATTCTCCGCTAACAGCGGCGGACAGCAGTCAAGGAGCAACTTATGAAAAACCCCTATCTGGAAATCAGCCATATCGGCATCGAGTTTGCCACCGATGGTGAACCGTTTCGCGCCCTGCAGGATGTCGACCTATCAATCGACAAGGGCCAGTTTGTCTCGCTGATTGGCCACTCCGGCTGCGGCAAGTCCACGGTATTGAACATCATCGCCGGTCTCTATGAGGCCAGCGAGGGCGGCGTCATTCTCGAGGGACGCGAAGTCGACAAACCGGGACCCGACCGGGCAGTGGTCTTCCAGAACCATGCCCTGTTGCCGTGGCTGACCGTGTACCAGAATGTCGAACTGGCGGTAAAAAGGGTCTTTCGCAAGACCAAAAACAAGGCGGAAATGCACGAGTGGATTGAACACAACCTCTCGCTGGTTCACATGGACCACGCCCTGCACAAACTGCCCGGAGAAATATCCGGCGGTATGAAACAGCGCGTCGGTATCGCCCGCTGTCTGGCCATGCAACCCAAAGTATTGCTGATGGATGAGCCGTTTGGCGCACTGGATGCCCTGACCCGCGCTCACCTGCAGGATTCACTGATGGAAATCCAGACCAGTCTGGGCAACACGGTGATCATGATTACCCACGATGTGGATGAGGCCGTTTTGTTGTCGGATCGAATCGTCATGATGACCAACGGCCCCGCCGCCACCATTGGTGAAATACTCGACGTCAATTTACCCCGCCCGCGGGACAGGCTGGCCCTGGCTGAAGACGCCGATTTCATTCACTACCGTCAGCAGGTTCTGGAATTTCTCTACGACAAGCAGAAAAACCCGCAAATTGAAAAAAAGCCCACCGACGCTGCCAGAAAGTTACAGGAAGTGGCATGTAAACCGGCCTCGTCACATGACGATGCCGCTGTCGATACCGGTAAGACAACGACTGGTACCGACAAAACCAGAGCAGCCTGAGCAATGTCAGATTCTATTGCGATTGTCGGAACCGGTATGGCAGGCGCACGCCTCGCCGAGGCGCTGGTAAATAGCGGTTTTTCCGGGTCAATCACCATGATTGGTGAAGAACCGGTCAAGGCCTATAACCGCGTCCAGTTATCCTCGTTACTCACCGGCGACAAGACCCTGAATTGTCTGCCGCTGCTCAGCGATGACTGGTATCGCGTCAACAATATTCGTTTGCGTTGCGGCGACCCGCTGATTCAGCTGGATACCGGCAATCTGACCATAACCACCGCTTCAGGGTGGCAGACACAATTTTCCCGTATTGTGATTGCCACCGGCTCGAGACCCGTTGTGCCATCAATTCAGGGAAACAACCTGCCCGGTGTCATGTCCTTTCGCACCCTTGATGATGTCGCTCTCATGCAGGAATTCGCCCGGCAGGGTCAGCATGCCGTAGTAGTTGGCGGTGGGCTGCTGGGACTCGAAGCTGCCTATGGCCTGAATCATCTCGGCCTGGATGTCACCGTGGTGCACAACAGCGACAACCTGATGAACCGGCAACTCGATGCAACCGCCGCTGCCATGCTGAAAAAAAGCCTTGAAGATCGCGGTATCTCTGTCCTCACGGGGGTAAGAACCAAAGCCGTTACCGGCAGCGAACGGGCAGACGGCCTGATGCTGGATAACGGAGACTGGTTACCGGGCGAGCTGGTGATCTTTGCTACCGGTATCTCACCCAATGTGCAGGCATTCAGGGACAGCGATCTGAAAATCAACCGTGGCATCGTCGTCGACGACCAGATGCATACGTCTATCAAACATATCTATGCCCTCGGTGAGTGTTCGGAACACAACAACACCACCGTGGGTATTGTTGCGCCGATCTGGGAACAGGCAAAAGTCCTCGCCGAAACCCTGCTGGGCAACGCCGCCTGTTATCGCCCCAGAGAACACTCTACCCAGCTCAAGGTATCGGGGATTGATGTGTTTTCGGCGGGACGTCTAAACACGGGAAGCAGTGAACGCAATATTGTGATCAGCGACCCGTCTGCCGGTATTTATCGACGTCTGGTGATTGAGAATGACCGCTTGCAGGCTGCCCTGCTGTTTGGTGACAAAAGTCTGTGCAGCCATTACGAGACCCTGATCAGCGGCGGGCAGCCACTGGGCACCAATGCAAATCAATTGATGTTCAGTGACCTGGCCGGTCAGGACATCGTACGCGAAATGAAATAAGCAATAGCAGGTAACAGGACATGTTGAAAATTGTCGTTATAGGAAATGGAATGGTGGGCCACCACTACGTGGAACAACTGGCCGGATCCGGCGTTACCGCCAAAATCACCGTGCTCGGGGCTGAACCCCGCCCCGCTTACGACCGGGTTCACCTGTCGGAATACTTCGCAGGCCGGAAACCGGAAGAGCTGGCACTGACTACCCGCGAGCATTACAAATCCATCGGCGTGGATGCCTACTTCGGCGATGCCGTGGCAACCATTGACCGGGAAGCCAAAACAGTCACCACCGAGGGTGGCCGCAGCTTCCGTTACGACAAACTGGTACTGGCCACCGGCTCCTACCCCTTCGTGCCACCAATTCCCGGGGCCGACCTGCCCGACTGTCTGGTGTATCGCACCATCGACGATCTCGGCATGATTCAGGCCAGAAGCAAGAAGGCCAAAGTCGGGGTGGTGGTCGGCGGTGGCCTGCTGGGCCTGGAGGCGGCCAATGCCCTTCAGAATCTCGGCCTGAAAACCCACGTAGTGGAATTTGCCCCCGGTCTGATGGGCGTGCAGCTCGACAATGGCGGCAGTGCCATGCTGCGCCGCAAAATCGAAGCGCTGGATGTTCAGGTACACACCAGCAAAGCCACCCAAACCATTGAGGAAACGGATGGCAAGGACACCCGCCTGGTGATGAACTTTGCCGACGGCGAAACCCTGACCACCGATGTGATCGTGTTCTCCGCTGGAATTCGTCCCTCGGACCAGCTGGCCAGAGATTGCGGACTGGAGGTGGGACCGCGCGGTGGTATTACCATCGACTACCACTGTCGCACCAGTGATTCGGACATTTTTGCGATCGGTGAATGTGCCCTGTATGGCGGCATGATTTTCGGTCTGGTGGCCCCCGGCTACCGCATGGCGGAGGTGGCTGTCAGTCAGTTGACCGGCGAACACAGCGCTTTTCAGGGCGCCGACATGAGCACCAAGCTGAAACTGCTGGGTGTCGATGTGGGGTCCATCGGCGATTCCCACGGCAAAACTCCGGGTGCCATCGCCTATACCTTCAGTGACGAGCGCGAGGAAGTCTACAAACGCCTGATTGTCAGCGCAGACGGCAAGGCCGCTCTGGGCGCAGTGCTGGTGGGTGACTGCTCCGACTACGACACCCTGCTGCAGTATTACCTCAATGGCATCGAACTGCCCGCCAACCCTGAAACCATGATTCTGCCCGCCAGCGAGGGTGGCGCACCAATGCTGGGCGCGGCGGCCCTGCCCGCCACGGCGACGATCTGCTCCTGCCACAATGTCAGCAAAGGCGACATTATCAGCGCCATCGACGGCGGTTGCTGTTCGCTGGCGGATGTGAAGTCCTGCACCGCGGCCAGCACTGGCTGTGGCGGCTGTGCAGCGCTGCTGAAAAATATTGTGGACGATGAAATGGCTGCCCGCGGCATGGAGGTGAACAAGTCCATCTGTGAGCACTTTGAATTCACCCGCCAGGAGCTGTTCCACATTATCAAAGTGGAGTCCATCAAATCCTTCGAGGACCTGATCAAGCACCACGGCAGCGGTCGTGGCTGCGAGATCTGCAAACCGACGGTGGCCTCCATCCTCGCTTCCCTCTGGAATGACTACATTCTCGAAGAGAAGCATGTGGGCCTGCAGGACACCAACGACACGTTCCTGGCCAATATGCAAAAGAACGGTACCTATTCCGTGGTGCCGCGGGTGCCGGGTGGCGAGATCACCCCGGACAAACTGATTGTGCTCGGCGAGGTGGGCAAGAAATACAACCTCTACACCAAGATTACCGGCGGCCAGCGGATCGACCTGTTTGGCGCCAGAGTCGATCAGTTGCCGGACATCTGGAAAGAGCTGATCGACGCCGGTTTTGAAACCGGTCACGCCTACGGCAAGGCGCTGCGTACGGTCAAATCCTGCGTCGGCAGCACCTGGTGCCGCTACGGGGTACAGGACAGCGTCAGTATGGCGATCTACATTGAGGACCGCTATAAGGGCCTGCGTTCCCCCCACAAGATCAAGTCGGCGGTTTCCGGCTGCACCCGCGAGTGCGCCGAGGCCCAATCCAAGGACTTTGGCGTGATCGCCACTGAGCACGGCTGGAACCTTTATCTGTGCGGCAATGGCGGTATGAAGCCCCGCCACGCCGACCTGTTCGCCACGGACCTGAATGACGAAACCCTGATCAAGTACATCGACCGTTTCCTGATGTTCTATGTACGCACCGCCGACCGTCTGCAGCGCACCTCGGTGTGGCTGGACAACCTGGAAGGCGGTCTCGACTACCTGAAGGAGGTGGTCATCGACGACCGGCTGGGTATCTGTGCCGAACTGGAGGAACAGATGAACAGTATTGTCGGCACCTACCAGTGCGAGTGGAAAACCACCATTGAGGACCCGGAAAAACTTAAACGCTTCCGCCAGTTCGTCAACTCTGATGCGGCGGATGAACAGGTGGTCTTCGTACAGGAGCGCGGCCAGCCACGGCCGGCCACCGAAGAAGAAACTGACCAACTGTTGGCCAAATCGGCGTAATGAGGCTTTATTGATGAATACCGCAGAAAACAGAGTTTCTGAACACCCGCTGGTGATCTGCCAACACGAAGACCTGATACCAAATTCCGGCATATGTGCACTGATCGACGGCCAGCAGGTGGCCGTTTTTTACCTACCCGATGAAGCGCCTCAGGTCTATGCCATTGGCAACTGGGATCCCATCGGCAAGGCCAACGTACTGTCCAGAGGTGTGGTCGGCGATATGCAGGGTCGACTGGTGGTCGCTTCACCACTCTACAAGCAGCACTATGATCTGACCACCGGCCAGTGCCTTGAAAACGAGGACGTGACAGTATCCACCTACGCCGTTGAACTGGTGGACAGTCAAGTGGTGGTGACCTCCTAGGCGATGCTCGGCAACCGGCAGATTTTCATGAGTGCATCAACCCCCAACCTGGAAACCACCTGCCCCTACTGCGGGGTTGGTTGTGGCGTTTCTGCAAAGTTACGGGACGACAGCATCATCGCCGTATCCGGCGACAAAACCCACCCCGCCAACTACGGTGCTCTCTGCGTAAAGGGTTCAGCTCTCCACGAAACCATGGGCGACCACGGTCGCCTGTTCTACCCGTCTGTCAACGGTCAGCGGGTCGACTGGGACACCGCCCTCGATACAGTGGCAAAGCGACTGCACGAGGTTCGTGAGCAGCACGGCCCCGGCGCCATCGCCTTCTACCTGTCCGGACAACTGCTCACCGAGGACTACTACGTGGCCAACAAGCTGGCCAAGGGCTTTATCGGTACTGGCAATGTGGATACCAATTCCCGGCTCTGCATGTCTTCCGCTGTCGCCAGTTACAAGCGGGCTTTTGGTGCCGATGCGGTGCCCTGCAGTTACGGAGACCTGGATCACTGCGATCTGCTGATTCTGGTTGGCTCCAACGCCGCCTGGACCCACCCGGTACTCTACCGCCGGATGGCTGCCGCCAAAAAACGAAACCCCGCCATGCGAGTGGTGGTGATCGACCCGCGCCGCACGGCCAGCTGTGACCTCGCCGACCTCCATTTGCCGATCAGCCCCGGTGCCGATGGCTATTTATTTGTCGGTTTACTGGCGTGGTTGCAGCAAAACGGGGCCAGCTGTTCTGAGTATATAGCGCAGCACACGGAAGGCTATCAGGAGGCGCTGGCAGCCGCCAATGCCACCTCTTTTGCAGAAACGGCCCGCCTGGTCGGGCTCGATGCAACCACACTGGAAACCTTTTACCAGTGGTTCGCCGAAACGGATAAAACCATTACCTTCTACTCACAGGGGATTAACCAATCCTCCTCCGGTACTGACAAGGGCAATGCCATTATCAATTGTCACCTTGCCACCGGAAGAATCGGCAAGGTGGGCGCAGGCCCGTTCTCGATTACCGGGCAGCCCAATGCCATGGGTGGTCGGGAGGTGGGCGGTCTGGCCAATCAGCTGGCTGCCCATATGGACTACAACCCCCAGGACTTGCAGACCGTGGCCGACTTCTGGGCTACCGACCAACTCTGTCAGCAGCCGGGCATGAAAGCGGTAGACCTGTTTGATGCCGTCGCCGATGGCAGAATCAAGGCCATCTGGATTATGGCGACCAATCCGGTGGTCAGCATGCCGGATGCCGATCGTGTCAGAGAGGCCCTACAGCAGTGTGACACCGTGATTGTCTCCGACTGCGTGGCAGCCACAGACACGACCGCCACCGCCGATATTTTGCTGCCAGCTACCGGTTGGGGTGAGAAAAACGGTACCGTCACAAATTCCGAGCGCCGCATCTCAAGACAGCGAGCACTGATAAAACCCGCGGGTGAAGCAAAGGACGACTGGTGGATCATGACCCAGGTCGCACAAAGACTGGGGTTTTCTGAGGCGTTTCCCTATCAATCCGCCCGGGATGTGTTTGTTGAACATGCGGCACTGAGTGGCTTCAGAAACAACGGCAAGCGCATTTTCAACATCAGCGGCCTCAGCGAACTGTCTGAACAACAATACAATGATCTCTCACCCATCCAATGGCCCATTACGGCAGAATCTCCCGCGGGAACAGCGCGCCTGTTCAGTGAGGGCGGGTTCGTGACGGCATCCGGAAAGGCTCGGTTTATCGCCATTGCGCCCCGCCCGCCGGTTCAATTGCTCAGTGCGGCTTACCCGTACGCGCTCAATACGGGCAGAATCCGCGACCAGTGGCACACCATGACGCGCACCGCCCGCGCCCAACGATTGCTCAATCATATCGATGCGCCGTTTGTCCTGGTGCACCCCGAAACGGCCCGTACAAATGCACTTCACGATGGGGATCTGGCGGAGGTGTGCACCGCCCATGGGGCCGTCCGGGTCGGCGTGATACTGGATGAAGGCATCGGGAAAAATCAGCTGTTTGTGCCGATTCACTGGAATGACCAGTTCGCCCGTCAGGCTCGAGTTTGCTCAGTGATTGCCCCGTTGACCGACCCGGTGTCCGGGCAACCAGAATTCAAATTTACCCCCGCTGCGCTGAAAAAAGTGGCCACACCGGTTTGGGCAATGGTGGTCAGCAGGGAGACGCTCGACTGCAATGAATTCATCGATTGGTCAATGACGCCACTGACAGACAACAAGGGTTATTGTTACCGGTTTGCTGCCACCGAGGGCTTTGACTGGCAAGCTTTTATCAGACAACAGGGGTATACCGGCAACTGCGCCCAATACTCCGATACCGAACATAGGGACGAGCGTTTTATCTGTTACGAGGGCGCATTGGTGCAAATGGCTATCTTCAGTCATCACAGCCTGTCGGAAATGCCTGCAACAAGCTGGTTACAGGGATTGCTCAGCCGGGAGATAACGTCTTCTCCGTGGCAATTGCTGGCGGGGATCGACATGGATCAGAGCGATCGGGGTAAATTGATATGTGCGTGCTTTGAAGTCGGCGAAAAACAGATCCTGGCAGCCATAGTCGATGGGGCAAATTCCACAAAGACACTGGGAGAACAACTTAACTGCGGTACCAACTGTGGCTCCTGCATACCGGAGCTTAACAAACTGATCAACGAGACCCTGAATGTCGATGCCGCATAGATAACAGGGCAAAGCACGTATGACACGACTGGTCCCCGGCTACAATCTGAGCATGGTCGCTTCTCCAGGTGCTCGGGTAGTAGTCGGGGATTTATTTTTTCGTAAGAAACAGGTCCTATTCGCGAGTCTGCGCTGGGCTTTCTGATTAAACGGTATTTGAAAATAAACTGGTGGCTTCCCCTGCCAGCCGCACCACGGCACACGATGTCACTGCTACCGTTGCTCCCTTCCGGGCCTGGCGGGGTTCACAGCTGATCATTGCGAGGGGACCGGCAGAGGTCACCATAAAGAATCGGAGTCTTGTACAGAACTCCCGAAGGGTGGGCATTATGGTCCTTCGCAACCGCTATTTCAACCATGATCGGGGCTGGCACTCAATGCCGTCCTTGCCTAACATAGCCTGTCTCCTATCACGCTATTGAGCAATCTATGCCCCTTTTGAAAATGGCCTCTGTCAGCATCCTGCTCAGCCTGTTGTTAATGGCCTGTGGTCAGGGAGAGAGCAACACCGCCAGCGGTAACCGGCAGGGAATACTCCACCTCGGCAATGGCACTGATCCCCAGGAACTGGATCCGCATATTGTCACGGGGGTTCCCGAGCACAATATTCTCACGGCCCTCCTCGAAGGGCTCGTGCTGAAAGACCCTTCAACACTGGAACCGATTCCCGGCGTAGCAACCCGTTGGGAGATCAGCGCCGATGGCATGCGCTACCGGTTTTACCTGCGCGATGATGCACGCTGGTCCAACGGCGATCCCGTCACGGCCCAGGATTTCGCCTGGTCCTGGTGGCGGGCGCTGCAGCCCGCGCTCGGCAATCAATACGCCTACATGCTGTTTGCCATCAAAAATGCGGAAGCGTATTTCAGGCAGGAGTTGACGGATTTTTCCGCCGTGGGTATCAATGTTGTCGACGACCATACGCTGGAGGTTGAGCTGGCCAACCCAACACCCTACTTCCTGCAATTGCTCGACCATTACAGTTACTTTCCACTGCATCGCGCCACCATTGAAAAATTTGGCCCGCCCGACCAACGGGGCAGCCTCTGGACACGCCCCGGCAATTTTGTCGGCAATGGCCCTTTCTCCCTGACTGAATGGCAACTCTTCAAACGGGTTATTGTGGAAAAGAACCCCCATTACTGGGACGCTGAAAACGTGTCGCTCAATGCCATCCACTTCTACCCCACGGAAAACATCACTACCGAGGAACGGATGTTTCGCTCCGGGCAACTGCACCGCACCGCCACCGTGCCGATCGATAAACTGGCGGTCTACCGGCGGGAGCATCCCGAACTGCTGCACACCTATCCGTATCTCGGCAATTATTTCTATCGCATCAATACTGAAGTGCCACACCTCAGCGACAAACGGGTCCGTCGGGCGCTGGCCATGAGTATTGACCGGGACGCAATTGTCCAGCAGGTCACGAAGGGCGATGAACTGCCGGCCTACACTTTTACGCCACCGGATACGCTGGGCTACACCGCCCCGGATGGCTTCACCTATGACCCCGACCGGGCGCGGGCACTGATGGCGGAGGCGGGTTATCCCGGGGGAGAAGATTTTCCGGTCACCGAGTTGCTGTTCAATACCTCAGAGGGGCACCATAAAATTGCCGTGGCCATACAGCAAATGTGGTACAAGGAGCTGGGCATCAAGGTGAGTCTCCACAACCAGGACTGGAAGGTGTTTCTGAACTCGGTTAACGGTGGAAACTATGGCATTGCCCGCGCCGGCTGGATTGGCGATTACGTGGACCCCAACACCTTTCTCGATATGTGGATAACCGATGGCGGCAATAACCGCACCGGCTGGTCCAGCGCCCGCTTCGACCAGCTGATCCTGGAGGAATCCCCCAGAGCGGAGACCCGCGAACAGCGCTATCGTCTGATGCGGGAGGCCGAAGCGCTGTTGCTAGAGGATATGCCGATTATCCCGATTCACATCTACACCAGTAAAAGTCTGGTAAACCCTGCTGTTAAAGGGCTTGAGCCGAATATCCTCGACTATACCCTGTACAAAAACCTGTCTCTCGATAACCTTTCTCTCGATAAGAAGTCGGCTGCAGAGTTGCCAGACTGATGCTGCGCTTTATTCTGAGTCGGTTATTACAAGCCATTCCGGTATTACTGGTGGTTATTACAGTCACCTTCCTGTTGGTGAGATGCGCGCCGGGCGGTCCGTTCAGTGCGGAAAAGGCTGTGCCGCCGGAAGTGGTCAGGGCGCTTGAAGCCCAGTACCGGCTCGACCAGCCCATCTGGCAACAATACCTGAGCTACCTGGGGGATCTGGCCCAAGGTGAATTTGGCCCCTCCTTCCGCTACCCGGGGCGAAGTGTCAACGAATTGATTGCCGGGGGGCTGCCCATCACTGCTGAACTGGCATTTTATGCCATGCTGGTGGCTATCCTGATCGGTGTCTGTGCCGGCGTGATAGCCGCGCTGCGTCCCAATACTCCCCAGGATTACCTGCCCATGTCGGCGGCCATGTTGGGTATCTGTATGCCCTCTTTTCTGATGGGGCCATTGCTGGTGCTGGTGTTCGGTATCTGGCTGGAGTGGCTGCCGGTATCCGGCTGGGGTGAGCTTGCCGGCGACAAGGTGTTGCCGGCGATCACCCTGGGTACCGGTTACGCCGCCTACATCGCAAGACTGAGTCGCGGCGGTATGCTGGAAGTGATGTCCCAGGACTATATTCGCACCGCCCGGGCCAAAGGCCTGCCGGAACGGGTAGTGGTACTGAAACACGCCCTGCGCGGCGGACTGATACCCGTGGTGGCCTTTCTCGGACCGGCGTTCGCGGGGCTGCTGAGCGGTTCCTTTGTGGTGGAAACCATCTTCCAGATCCCCGGCCTCGGTCGGTTTTATGTGCAGGCGGCCTTCAACCGTGACTACACCATGATTCTCGGCACAACGGTCTTTTTCGCGACGCTGATCGTCCTGTTTAATTTGCTGGCCGACATTATTGCTGTATGGATCAATCCAAAAATGCGTCACCAACTGAGCAGGTCCCGCTGATGGAAAATCCCCATTCAGCCACCTTGACTCAGGAACAAGGCTCATCGCTCTGGCGTGATGGCTGGATACGCTTGTGCAAAAATCACATGGCCCTGTTTGGCCTGGGTGTCATGGTGTTTTTCTGTGTCATCGCATTGCTGACACCCTGGATTGCACCCTACGGCTATGAGCAGCAAGACCTGCAACTGGGTGCCTCACCGCCTTCGGCAGCACACTGGCTCGGCACAGACATTTTTGGTCGGGATATGCTCACCCGCATTATGTACGGGAGCCGTGTCTCGCTGCTGGTGGGTTTTGTTGCCACTGGCGTGGCTCTGGTGATCGGCGTGCTCTGGGGCACCGTGGCAGGCTATGCCGGCGGGCGGGTCGATGCCGTAATGATGCGACTGGTGGATATTCTCTATGCCCTGCCCTTTATGATCTTCATCGTGCTGCTCATGGTGGTATTCGGCCGCAATATTCTGTTGCTGTTCCTGGCGATTGGTGCGGTGGAATGGCTCACCATGGCGCGCATAGTCCGGGGACAGGTACAGAATCTCCGCCATCAGGAATTTATTGAGGCGGCTTTCTCGATGGGCCTGTCCCGCTGGATCATCATTCGCCGACACCTGATCCCGAATACACTGGGCCCGGTCATTGTCTACACCACCCTGACCATTCCCAATGTCATGCTGCTGGAAGCCTTCCTCAGTTTTCTCGGGCTGGGCATCCAACCACCCCAGAGCTCCTGGGGATTACTGATTTCTCACGGCGTCGAGAGCATGGAGGAATACCCCTGGCTGCTGATCTTCCCGGGGCTGGCATTATCCATCACGCTATTCGCACTCAACTTCCTGGGTGATGGCCTGCGGGATGCACTGGACCCCAGGGCATCAAAAGATTAGTCGGGCCAGCTTATTATTTAAGTGATTTATCACAATAAATTATTAACTTATTGATTATTAAATATATGACGCTTCTAAGTATTGAAAATCTGGCTGTTCACTTTCATACCCGTGCTGGGCAAATGAGAGCGGTGGACGGCATCAGTTTTTCCGTGGATCAAGGGGAAATACTGGCCATCGTCGGTGAATCCGGATCAGGCAAATCAGTGGCCTGTTACAGCCTGTTGAACTTGATACCCCAACCGCCGGGAAAAATTGAGTCGGGGACTGCGCTCTTTGAAGGCCGGGACTTGTTGAGCATGCAACCGGACATTCTGCGCCGGATCAGAGGCAACGAAATCGGAATCATTTTCCAGGATCCCATGACATCGCTAAACCCCTACCTGACCGTGGGCGAACAGTTGATTGAACCACTCTTATACCATCGAAACCTGAACCGTCAGCAGGCGTTGCAGCGCGCTGTAAAGATGCTCGACGAAGTCGGTATTGCCGATCCGGAAACACGCATTCATAGCTATCCACACGAGTTCTCGGGTGGGATGCGTCAACGGGTAATGATCGCAATGGCGATGATTGCCGAACCAAAACTGCTGATCTGTGATGAGCCGACCACCGCACTCGATGTGACCATACAGGCTCAGATCCTCTCCCTGATCAAGGCACTGCAAAAACGGCGCAATATCGCCGTCATTTTTATCAGCCACGACCTCGCCGTTGTGGCCGGCCTGGCAGACCGGGTGGCCGTGATGAAGGAAGGCAGAATCGTTGAGACAGGGCCGGTCAATGATATTTTCCTGAAACCCCGTTCAGACTATACCAGGACATTACTGGCATCGATTCCGTCGGGCAGAAAACCCTATCCGTCTCGGCCCAGCGATCAACCATTACTGCTGATTGACCACTTGACCACCTGCTTCGCGGATAACAGCGGAGGCTGGCTCAGCCGACAGAAAGTGGACAAAAAAGCTGTAAATGAGGTATCACTGACCATTCAGCGCGGTGAGATTCTCGGGCTGGTGGGTGAGTCCGGGTCCGGCAAATCAACACTGGGCAGATCCATATTGCAGTTGGTGCCGGTGACCCGTGGCAGTGTGATATTTGATGGCACGGATCTGGTGGGCCTCCAGCAGAAACGAATGACGCCACTGCGCCGCCGGATGCAGATGATTTTTCAGGACCCCTACGCATCCCTCAACCCTCGCATGACCGTCTTTGATTGCCTCGCAGAACCGCTGCTCTACCACGGCCTGGCAACCCGAAAAACCGTCACAGCACAGGTATTGGCACTGATGGACGATGTGGGACTGGCCAGAGCGGCGATTCGCAAATTTCCCCACGAGTTTTCAGGGGGCCAACGACAGCGCATCGCGATTGGCCGGGCCATTGCCACCAAACCGGAATTGATTATCGCCGATGAACCGGTTTCGGCGCTGGACGTGACGATTCAGGCGCAAATACTGGCCTTGATTCTGGCGCTGGTGGAGAAGCACAACCTGACCATGCTGTTTATTTCCCACGATCTGTCCGTAGTGCGCTATATCGCAGACCGTATCGCCGTGATGCACCGTGGCGAGCTGGTGGAAATGGCAGAAACCGAGTCGCTGTTCGTCAACCCGCAGCACGTCTACAGCCGCAAACTGCTCTCGGCAATACCGACACCGACAACAGCACAGACTTAAATAGCAAAAATCAGTCCGATAAATAGTACTCTATTGTCGATACCACCCTGACTTTCATGATGTGAGGATTGTTGGTATCTCTTGGCGAGATACTGAACTGTCCCTGTGACGCGCGCTTGATTTTGCCCAGCTCGCTCTGTGAATCTTCTGCAAATTTTTCCGCCACCTGGCGTGCCTCACGGGTCGCCTCCTCAATCATCGCCGGTTTCACCTCGTTTAACCGGGTAAAAAGAAACTCGGGGCGGCTCTGATAGTTCCCCCCGGTAAATACGATACCCTGCTTTCCCAACTCAGAAAGAGAGGCCATCAGGGACCTGACCTGATCCACCCGAGAGGAATAAATAGTCACCGTCTGGTTGGCCGTGAACCGGAATTCAGCGCGAGCACCACTGTCGTATTCCCGGGCTGACTTATCGGTAATTGCCGGCAAAGAGACACTGACCTCGCTGGCCTCCAACCCACTATCCAGCAGGAACTGGCGGATTTTGTCGGTACTGTCCTCGATTGAGATATAAAGCTGCTCCAGATCATTGCTCGCCTCAGCAAACACTATCGGCCAGATAACCACATCGGCAGGGTATTCCCGCTCGGAAAGCCCCTTAACATTGACGCTTCGTTCGTATTCCTTGAATTGAATAAGTGCATTGCCCAGCAGGTAACCCAGTGAGGCCAACCCTGCGATCATTGCAACGCCCAGAATCAATGCACTGAGGCGGGTACCACCCATCATTTTAGTCATGCGCTCTCTCACTGGTTAACAATTACTATTTAAGTATCATTATTCTTTATCGGCAGCCACGGTATCAACCAACAGCGCCCGTTGCTTTCTGGGCCGGTAAATATTGATCAGATTGCCCGCAAGCATCAAACCCGCCCCCAACAACAGCACCATATCAAAAGCCTCGCGATAAAACAGAATACCCACTAATCCGATTAACGGTAAACGCAAAAAGTCCAGTGTCACGACGATACCCGCATCCGATGTTTTCATGGCTGTGGTGATGCAGAAGTGGGCCGTCAGCGCCGTCACACCGACAATAAAAAGCCACCACCATTGCTCGGGATCACGCGGCAGGCTCCAATTGGGCAAAGCCAGGATCAGGCTGACCGGCATTTGCACCAGACACATATAGAACAAGACCGTCAATGGATGTTCGCTTCGAGACAACGATTTGGTGGCCACATACGCACATGAAAAGCTGAGCGCCGAAGCCAACACGACCAGTGAGGCCAGCTCAAGCATCTCAATGCCCGGCTTGAGAATAACCACCACACCGGTGACCCCCAATGCCACTGCCAGCATGCGCCTCGCCGTCAGCTGCTCGCCCAGAAACACAGCCGCAATAATGGCCACCCAAAAGGGCACTGTGAACTCCAACGCAAATACCTGGGCCAGCGGCAACAGACCAATACCCAGAAACCAGCCATACTGGCCACCAAAGTGAAACAGGTTTCTTACAATGTGGAGTTTTGGCCGCTGTGTGATGAAGTGCTTCTTGCCACCAACCCGGTAAATAATCACAGAAATGATCGCCAGACCAATCACACTGCGAATAAACAGGGTCTGGAATGTATCGACACTACCGGATAGCTCCCGTGCCCCCACCGCCATCAGAGACAGTGACAGCAGCGCGCCCATCATCCATAGAACAACCATTAGCTCACCTGATCCATTTTTCCAGGGTACTCAACCACCCGCCTGACGGGCTGCTTATGCCATCGCACAACAACCGTGAATATCACCTCGAGTGATCAGTCTCTGTATTGGGTTCAGCCTCAACAGGCTCGTCGGGCATCATCTCCAATGCCGAGGGCGTGGTGCGAACCATGGCAACAAACTGTCCGGCATTTTCCAGTACCTCCACTTGCACCTCGCGAAGTTTGATGACTGTATATAGCGCCAACAACATCTGTATCATCGCAAAAAATACCGGCAGCGCATGGGGACCGAGGGAATCCATGAGCTGCCCAGCCAACGCCGGCCCAAACGCAGCACCAATCCCGTGAATCAACAACAGGGTGCTGCCACCGGGCAAAATATCGTCGTGATCCAGATGATCCACCAGATGTGCTACTGCCACTGGATAGATGAAAAATGCCATCCCGCCGTAAAGGACTGAAGCGGCCAGAAACAGCCCCATCATATTGGAAAAAAAGGACATCAACAGTGCAGCACTGGCAGCCAGGGCGCTGGCAAATGCCAGCACCCGGCGACGGTCATGGCGGTCAGAATAACGACCCAGTGGGTATTGAAAAATAGCACCACCGATAATCACGCAGCTGATGAAGGTGGCAATACCACTATTATCGAGACCCACACGACCGGCATAGAGCGCACCCATACCCCAGAAAGCACCCATGGAGAGTCCAGAAAACACCGCGGCCATCAACGCTACCGGTGCCAACCCCCACAACCTTTTCAGCTTCATTTTCGGGGCGTCGGAGAATACCGGCTGTGCCATCCGCGTCCAGGTGATTGCCGTCACACTGACGCAAATCAGAATGGCAGTCACGGCAAACAGCGTAAAAGCGGTTGGCGAAGCCAGGTGGAGAAATTGTTGCGCCAGCGCCAGGGCAGTCAGTGTCACCATCATATAAATGGCAAAGACACGGCCCCTGTTCTCCGGGGATGTCTGACCATTCAACCAGCTCTCAATCACGGTATAGAGAATGACCAGACTGGCACCTGTCATGATTCTCAACAGCAGCCAGATGTAGGGATTCAGAAACAGTACATGCAAGAGGGAAAAGCAGGCAGTAAATGCCGCACAAAAGGCAAACGTACGAATATGACCAATGCGATTGATCAAGGGCAATGCCAGGTGGGTGCCGACAAAAAAGCCGAAAAAATAGCCGGACATGATGACGCCCAGCATACTATCTGAATAGCCTTCAATTGTGCCGCGCAGGGCCAGCAGGGTATTGAGCAAGCCACTGCCCACCAGCAATAGTGCAATACTGGCCAGCAACGCACAGATCGGAAAAATCAATCTCAGCATGGCAAGTCCGTTGTTCCTGATAGGGGCTGGCAAGGTTAGGGGCAGACTGTGGATGATGCAAATAAATACCCGTAAATCCATCGGATATTTGGCACTATGATAATGTGAAATATCACCTATGCGGAGACAATGGATGAAACGTTGGCTTATCGGTGTGGAACAACTTCACCAGCAACCTGGCGACAAGGTGATCATTTTTGATTGCCGGTTTTCGCTGACGGATCCCGGTGAGGGACTGAGTGTCTATCAACGGGGCCACATTCCCGGCGCTGTTCATCTGGATATGGAAAAAGATTTATCTGGTCCTAGGGGGCTACACGGTGGTCGACACCCGCTACCGGATCCGGAAACGTTCACGAATCGCATGCGCGCATCCGGTGTAAACAGCGATTCACTAGTGATTGCCTATGATGACAACCGACTGGCAGGTGCCGCTCGCCTGTGGTGGCTGTTGCGTTATTTTGGTCACTCGCAGGTGTGCATTCTCGACGGGGGCATCAAGGCATGGCTGGCCGTCGGATTGCCTGTGGCTACAACCATCCCGCAAACTGCTGTAACGGGTGATTTTCTCGCCATTGAAAATGCCGCCATGACCGCGACCTACCCCGATATCAAACAATCCGGCAGGGATAACGCATCTGTACTGATCGATGCCAGAGAAATCCCCCGCTATCGCGGTGAAGAGGAGCCCATCGATCCAGTCGCCGGTCATATACCCGGCGCAATCAATGTGCCCTGGCAGCAATTTGTCGATGTGGAGAACAGGATGCTACCGATCGAACAGCAGCGTCTTGTCTGGCAGAAACTGGTATTGCCGCCATCGCCAGTAGTTTATTGTGGCTCCGGAGTAACGGCCTGTGTCGATTTGTTGTCACTGGCGATGATCGGGGTCGAGTCCGCAAAACTCTATCCGGGTAGCTGGAGCGACTGGTGCAGTTATCCGGAGTCAATTATCGAGACGTCATCCCATTCATGATCATTGCATCAATTCTGTTTATTGCAGGACTCGCAGCATGGTTTATCAGCACCGTTGCCGCAGGTGGCGCAGCCATGTTGATGATCCCTCTGGTGGCACTGCTGCTCGGCCCGCAAACAGTGGCACCGGCCATCAGCCTGGGTGCCTTTCTGGCGAATCCTTCCCGCGCCTGGCTGTTCAGGGATAGCGTCGATTGGCAGGTATGTCGCTGGATGCTTCCCGGTAGCCTGTGTGGAGCGATTCTCGGCGCCTGGACCTTTAGCCAGATTCCGGTTTTCTGGATACAAATAGCGTTGGCGTTGTTTTTGATCTCGACGGTGTTTCAGTACCGTTTTGGCAAATCCAGTCGCTCTTTTGTGATGCGACGTCAGTGGTTCTTTCCGCTGGGACTCAGCGTTGCCTTCCTGTCCGCACTGGTGGGTGGAACCGGGCCGGTGCAAAACCCCTTTTTGCTGAACTACGGCCTGCAGAAAGAACAGCTTATTGCCACAAAAGCCATCAACTCGCTTGCCCTGCAACTGACCAAACTCCTGGCCTACACCGGCTTTGGCGCTATGACCCTGGAAATTGCAGGTTATGGCCTGGTGATTGGTTTGGGTGGTGCCGTGGGTGTATGGTGTGCCCGGCACCACCTGAAAAGGGTTGATGAGCATCGTTTTCGAGTCTATACGCTCACCCTCATGCCAATCTGCGGTGTGGTGATACTACTGGATGCCTTTTTCTAACCGGGAAAGTCTCTGACGGGTAAGAGGAATACTGGCCGCACAGTGGCCCATCATCTATGCTTTATGAAAACTGTGATTACCAAAGTTTATGAAAACGAGGATTGCCAATGAAAAACCAGGATCAGATTATTGAGTTACTCAATAAAATTATGGAATTCGAGCTCGCTGGTGTGGTTCGTTACAACCACTATGCGCTGATGGTTTATGGCTACAACCGCATTCCCATCGTGAGCTGGCTGAGGGAGGAAGCCGACAACAGTCTTGTCCACGCTCAGGCAGCGGGAGAAATGATCACTGCGCTGGGTGGCCACCCTTCACTGGCCATCGGACCACTGCTTGAAACCCATCGACATGACATCGGCGACATTCTTCGGGAATCAATGGAGCAGGAGGCACTGGCGAAAGCCCTCTACTACGAACTACTGGATTTGGTCAAAGACAATTCCGTAATGCTCGAAGAGTATGCAAGGCAAAAAATAGCAGAAGAGGAAATGCACGCGGCCGAAGTCGACAAGATGCTGCGCAAGCCGGGCGATATCAAGTCTGTCAGTAACTGAGCTTCTCTGCGGTCATTCCGGCTGATCGAGCCGGAATGAAACGCCCGTCCCCTTGAGACTGCAATAGCCTCCCGGGTTTTTGATCAGGTATTGCTGATGATAGTCCTCGGCATAATAGAACGGGCAGGACAAACTGATTTCCGTGGTGATCGGGGGGAAATCACGCTTTTCCAATTCGCACTGAAATACTTCACGTGATTTTTCTGCCAACTGGTATTGGCCTTCATCGAAGCAATAAATGGCTGAACGGTACTGGGTTCCCCTGTCATTGCCCTGACGCATCCCCTGGGTGGGATCGTGGGATACCCAGAACAGCTCAAGCAGTGTTGTCAGGCTGATCACATCCGGATCAAAAACCACCAGAACCACCTCGGTATGGCCGGTTAATCCCGAGCAGACTTCTTCATAGGTAGGGTTTTCGGTATAACCACCGGCATAGCCCACTGCCGTGCTGTACACACCGGGTTGCGTCCAGAAGAGACGCTCAGCTCCCCAGAAACAGCCCATACCGAAGATGATCTGTTGCATGTCATCGGGAAAAGGCGCCTTGAGCGGATGGCCTGTAGCCAGATGCCGGCTGTTAACTATCAGTGGCTCAGCGCGACCAGGCAGTGCCTGCTCGGGACTGACCATTTCTGCTTTATGGGAATAACCAAACATATCTCGGCTCCTGTGTTGCGCTTGCCACCATGAATCTACTGTCCTAATCTCTGCTGACTTGGATCAGGAGCACATTACCCATGATTGAACTCTACACTGCTGCCACACCCAATGGCCACAAAGTCAGTATCGCACTTGAAGAACTGGATCTGCCCTATGACATGCACGTGCTCAGCCTGAGCAATAATGAACAAAAGCAGCCCTGGTACCTTGCACTCAACCCCAATGGCAGAATCCCCACCATTGTAGATCGCGCCAATGACAATTTTACGGTTTTTGAGTCGGGCGCCATATTGATCTACCTGGCGGAGAAAACCGGACAGTTGCTATCGAGCGATCCAAAAGAACACTCCCGCACGTTGCAGTGGCTGATGTTCCAGATGGGCGGTATCGGCCCGATGATGGGCCAGGCCAACGTCTGGTACCGTTACTGGAATGAAACCTATCAACCGGCAATCGATCGTTATCAAAACGAGGTAAAACGTCTTTTTGGCGTTTTGGACGGCCATCTGAAAGGCAGGCAGTTTCTCACTAATGAGCTGAGTATCGCCGATATCGCCAATTGGGCCTGGGTACGAATTTACGACTGGTCCGGGATTGACATCAAACCCTTTCCCCACTTGCAACAATGGGTTGAACGGCTGGACGAACGGCCCGCTTTTCAACGGGGGATCAACCAGCCCGCCGCCGAATACGAACAGGAAGACAAGGCGACTTCCTTCGTTAAGGGGGCCCGCAATATGCTAACCAAATAACAGCGCTAACCTGAACGATTAATGCGCAGACTACGAATTGTCCTGGCGAGGGTTCGTGCGTCAGGTGTTTCGCCAGCATAGCGCATGGCTTCATACATCCGGGTCACTTCGACCAGTTGTCTGGCCAATTCGGGTCTGGATTCAGCAACGCGCTGTGCATAATCTCTTGGCCCTTCACCCACCTGCCTGGGAAAACCGGCTTTTTCGAGTTTTTGGCATAGCCGGAGAAACTCCCTGTCCAATAGATCACGGGATCGCTCACGATGACGTGGCAACAGTATCCAGAAACCCAGCAATAGCAGCAAACTGCCACCTACCCCAGTCAGGGCCAGCGCGATTCGCCAGAGCGAGTTGTCACCTAGCAGGTTGCGCAGAAAAGCGGTCTGTATCTGGTCGTAACCCAGCACCCACAGGGCCCAGTTGTAATTGAGCGAATCGATCTGCAAACGCAGTTGATTCAGCCAGCCAATATGGCGAAAACGCACCAGCGAAACCGGTGAGTCCGCTAAAAAATCTGTCTCGCTACCCAACACCGACTGCAAATCCTGCTCGATACGTTGAGGCGCAACGACGGCGGTTGGGTCAACTCTCACCCAGCCTCTACCCTCCAGCCAGATTTCCGCCCAGGCATGGGCATCATATTGACGCACAACCAGGTAATCATCGGGGTGGCGCTCACCGCCCTGATAACCGGCAACCACCCTTGCCGGGATGCCGGCAGCTCGCATAAAAAACACGAAGCTGCCGGCAAAATGCTCGCAGAAACCCCGCTGACTATCGAACAGAAACTCGTCCACAGAATGTTTGCCCAGTAGTGGCGGTTGCAACGTGTAGACGAACTCACTGTTGTATAGCGTCAACACCCTCGATACCAGTTCAAGATCATCGCTGACCGTCTTGCGCCAGCGACTGGCCAGCTCCCGGGTTCGGGGGTTAAATTCTTCAGGAAGCTGTAGATAGACTTTCCGGTGCTGAGGGGGCAGCCCTTGAGGTTCGAGACGGTGCTCAGGCCAACTGTTGACCCGATACTGCTTTTTACTCCGCAGGGGATAGGCAGAAATCAGGCGATAATCTCTGGTCAGGCCAACACCCTCACTGTCAGGTTTCGGTGTGTCGAGGGCATAGAGCCAACGCTGCTGAGTGGGTTCGATTACCACACTGAATGTCAGGGGCTCACCCTTGCGTTCAATGAGCTGATCCCAGCTTTTAGGGGGTTCGCCATACCACTGCACCAGGTTACTGTCCTGAAAAGGGGAAAGTGAAGACCTGGACCAGGTGCGTCCGTCGAACTCGGCAAGCACCAGTCCCCGCCAGTAGAGATTTTGCTGGGCGGGGATCGCGCCTTCAAAGCTCACCCGGAAAGCCAACTCACCGGAACGGCCCAACCGGCTGAAGTCACCGGGAGACATTGTATCAGTGACACCTGTTTTGGCACTTTGCTGTTGCATTGGCACCGACCACAGTGCACCGAGTCTTGGCATAAAGATAAATAACAGCAACATGAGCGGCAGCGCCTGCGCCATAATGGCCATCGCCTTACCTAACGGACGCAGTTGTCCTCCGTCAGCGTCAGTGCTATGCAAACCGAGCAATGCTGCCAGAACCAGTGACAGACAACCGATGATATAGAGGGTATTACCGATAGATTGATCAAACAATGCATCCAGTGCAGTGATAAAAAAGGCCAGGAAAATTACCAGATAGGCATCGCGACGGTGGTGCATTTCAAGCAACTTTAAAAGGTAAGCCGAAACCAGCAGTGCCACCATAGGCTCAAGTCCAACCGGACTGCCGTACTCTACCACCAGCCCCGCCAGACAGAGTCCCAACAGACCCGTTTTAATCAGCCGGGAGGGAGGGCGCCAGGCGCTCCGATAAAGCTGGATTCGCCATATTGTGGCCACCGACGCTGCCAGCAATATCCAACTGGGCAAATGATCTGCATGGAGAACAATTACGGCAGCAAAAGCCACCAGCAGCCAGAACAGGCCGTTTCGGTGAATTTTCCAGACAGGCGATGTCACCGCTCCCCTCCCCGGTCTGACAGGCCAAACAGGGCCAACTCCCGAAGCACCTGAAGTCGATGTGAATCCGTGGTATTTGGCGCAATGGTCAAACCAGGCAGCTTCAGTCCATAGGGGACGTCCAATGGCACAATACTGAGCAGGAGGCCACAGAGCCTCGACAATCTTGCTTCGGTATCGAGTCCGGGAAAGGCATCCCAATCCAGCCAGAGCCGCTCGTCCTGGGCAGAGCCATAATGTTTCGTATATAACCCCTGCTCTCTGGCAAACTGCTTCCAGGCTATGCGCTTCGGCGAGTCACCGGGACGGTAGTCACTCAGCCCGGTAAAATCCTCACCGCCCTCAAGAATCTGTACCATTAATCCCTCGTCAGCATCCATGGAGCTGGCAGTGGTTCGTCGATTCAGCACTGTCTGTGGCGATGGATAGACCAGGCAACGGATATTCAGATCTACCTGTGTCCAGACCCTGAACAGCCCCAACGGATAGAGACTCTCCACACACAACCGACCGGGATCAATCAGCCCCCTGCTGGCGGGGACAAAGCCCAGCTTTACCCGAGCTTCTTCAGTCGCCGCTATATCAATGGCAACCGGTTCGTGTCCGGCAAACGCGAGGATAAGATTTTCGCGCAGACGTTTACCCGATTGCTGAAGCACCAGCTCAATCGTTAACGGGTGTCCGGCATGGCCAGGGCTTACTCGAGAACAACTGATATTGAGGCCAGACAAATTCGCAAAGCTGTGCAGTATGGCCACCACAAAAATTGCGGTCAGCAGGCAGGTAATACCAAATACCAGATTATTTTCATAATTGGTGGCTACCAGCCAGCAAAGTACGACCAGCAACAGAAATGAAAATCCCGCTTTGGAGGGAAAAATAAAAAGACTGCGGGTATTCAGCTTTATCTGACGGGCTGGTGGTAATCGGTGTCCCAACCAACGTGCGTAGAGATGCTGAAAAAATTGCCTGAATGGACTGATCATGACGGCCTTTTTTGTCCTGCAGCACGAGGCGAAAATACTGCCACATCGTACTCCGACTTCATCGTCCGCTGCTTGTTTAAAAAATATCCACTGCGCTCAGCACCAGATTGGCAAGCACATCGCCATCGTGATTGGCGCACTCTCCAGCACCGCGCAAACGATGACCTGCAACGGAGGGAAAAACGGCCTGAATATCTTCAGGAATCACATATTGCCGGCCATGGATCAGAGCCCAGGCGCGGGCACATTGCAGTACGGCCAATGCACCGCGTGGAGATAAACCGTAGTAAAAAACGGGATCATCACGGGTAAATTGCACCAACCGCTGCAGGTAATCCACCAGATTTTCAGCCACTTTGACATCCGCTACATGTTGCTGGATCTGCAACAGCTGCTTTGCTGGCAATAATGTTTTGATCTCTGCCAATCGACTGCGGGGATTGACCCCTGACAGCAATGCCCGTTCGGAGCGTGGGTCCGGATAACCCAGCTCAATGCGCATCAGAAAGCGATCCAGCTGTGACTCCGGCAATGGATAGGTTCCTGATTGAGTCAGCGGATTCTGGGTGGCTATCACAAAAAATGGATGCGGCAACGGCCGGGTTTCGCCTTCCACCGTCACCTGACCCTCGGCCATCGCTTCCAGTAATGCACTCTGGGTTTTTGGTGTCGTGCGGTTTATTTCATCAGCGAGCAACAATTGGCTGAACACCGGGCCAGGGTGAAATTCAAACTGTCCCCGAGTTCGGTCATAAACAGAAATGCCCAATATATCGGCAGGCAACAGGTCACTGGTGAATTGAACACGGTTGTAGGAGAGGCCCAGAACAGCGGCAAGCCCCTGTGCCAGGGTGGTTTTTCCCATACCCGGCATATCTTCGATGAGCAGGTGCCCACCGGCAAACAGACAGGTAATCGCCAGCCGGATCTGTTCATCCTTGCCTATCAGCACCCTACCGATAGAGGTGATCAATTTGTCTACCACCTGACGCATATTGTTCACTTCCATATTGAGTGTGATTATGAGGAAGGAATCAGATAGCAGTCAAACCATGCAATAGGTCGCTCTTGATATCCTCAATGTCCTCGAGGCCAACGGCAACACGGATCAGGTTTTCAGTGATGCCCGAGGCCTTTTTCTGTTGATCGTTCAAACGGCCATGAGTCGTCGTTGCGGGATGGATAATGGTCGTCTTTGCATCACCAAGGTTGGCTGTCAACGAGAGTATTCGGGTACTGTCGATAACCTTCCAGGCCTGCTCTCGACCACCTCGCACCCGAAATGAAAGCACACCACCGAATCCGCGCTGTTGCCGTGCAGCGAGGTGGTGACCAAGATGATCGGGCAACCCGGCATAAAACACCTGCTCGACAGCCGGTTGCTGTTGCAACCACTCTGCCAATAGCTGTGCATTGGCAGAGTGTGCATCCATTCTCAATCTCAGCGTCTCAAGACCCTTGAGAAACACCCAGGCATTGAAGGGGCTCATGGTTGGCCCGGCACTGCGAATAAAAGACAACACTTCATTGACCAGCTCGCTTCGCCCACAAACCACCCCACCGAGACAGCGTCCCTGTCCATCGAGATATTTGGTTGCCGAGTGAATCACCAGATCGGCACCCAATGCGAGCGGTTTTTGCAGAGCCGGTGTGCAAAGACAGTTGTCGACAACAAAAAGTACATCCTCTGCACGGGCCAGTTCAGCGAGTGCAGTAATATCAGCCACTTCACAAAGGGGGTTGGAGGGCGTCTCCAGAAATAGCAATTTCGTTTCTGGCCGTATCGACTGTTTCCACAAGGCGAGATCGGTGACTGGCACAAAGGTGGTTTCCACACCCATCTTGCTCAGGTATTTATCGAGTAATACCGTGGTCGTTCCAAACACATCTCGTGAACAGACCAGATGGTCGCCGCTTTTTAAAAAAGCCATACAGGTACTCAGGATAGCCGCCATTCCCGATGAGGTCGCAACGGCTTGCTCTGCCCCCTCCAGAGCCGCAATACGCTCTTCAAAAGTTCGCACTGTCGGGTTGGTATAGCGGGAATAGACATTACCTGATTGATCGCCAGAGAATCGCGCTGCGGCCTCGGCAGCATTGGCAAAGACGTAGCTCGACGTCAGAAATAAGGCTTCACTGTGCTCGCCTTCTGCAGAACGATGCTGTCCAGCACGGATGGCTAGTGTATCCAGTCCGGCTTCAGCAAGAGGATTATCAATGTCGTCGACTGCTTTCATTACCTGAGTTCCATTTCCGAGTTATGCAGGCCAATGACCTCACCATTTCCCGAGGATAGCGATTTACCCTTTTTTGAATTGCTCTTGGCTTTATCGTTGCGGACCGATTCGAGCCTGTCCAGATAAGCCTGATTGACATCACCGGTTACATATTTACCGTCAAAGACAGCACAATCGAAGAACACAATACCGGAATTGCCCTCTTTGGCACTGGCGATAAGGTCTTCCAGCTCCTGATAAATCAACCAGTCAGCACCGATCAGCGTGGCGACCTCCTGCTCGGTTCTGTCATGGGCAATCAGCTCCCGTGCAGATGGCATGTCGATACCATAGACATTGGGATAGCGAACCGGCGGCGCAGCCGAAGCCACATAGACTTTACTGGCTCCAGCCTCACGGGCCATCTGAATGATTTCCCTGGACGTGGTGCCCCGAACAATGGAGTCATCCACCAGCAAAACATTTTTTCCCTTGAATTCCAGCTTCACCGGATTCAGTTTCTGTCGCACAGACTTCTTGCGCTCCTTCTGTCCCGGCATAATAAATGTCCGCCCGATATAGCGGTTCTTCATGAACCCCTCGCGGAATTTAACCTGCAAATGTTCAGCGATTGCCTGGGCAGCCACCCGGCTGGTATCAGGCACAGGAATCACCACGTCAATATCGTGCTCCGGGTATTGCCGGAGAATCTTCTCAGCCAGATGCTCACCCATGCGCAAGCGACACTTGTAAACAGAAATACTGTCAATAATGGAGTCGGGACGGGCAAAGTACACATGCTCAAAGATACAGGGCATCAACTGCGGATTATCAGCACACTGCTGTAAATGGAGCTCACCCTGCTCATCCACATAAAGTGCCTCGCCCGGCTCAATATCCCGGACCAGCTGAAAGCCGAGCACATCCAGTGCGACACTCTCCGATGCCACAATATACTCAATGCCCTGTTCTGTTTCGCGCTGGCCGAATACCAGAGGACGAATACCAAGAGGGTCCCGAAAAGCGACCATGCCATAATTGGCAATCATGCCCACTACCGCGTAAGCCCCCCGGCAACGGCGATGCACACGTCTCACTGCTTCAAAAATATCGGCGGGTAAGGGCTGCAATTTACCCTGCAAGTGCAGTTCATGGGCAAAAACGTTGAGCAATGCTTCGGAATCTGAATCCGTGTTGATATGCCGGAGATCAGACTTGAAAAGATGCTCCATCAGCTCATCGGTATTGGTCAGATTGCCATTATGTGCCATGCAGATCCCGTAGGGAGAGTTCACATAAAATGGCTGGGCCAGGGCAGCACCAGAACTGCCGGCAGTCGGATAGCGCACATGGCCGATACCCATGTTCCCTTCCAGCTCGGCCATGTGACGGGTGTGGAACACATCCCGAACCAGACCGACCCCTTTTCTCTGATTAAGGCGGCCACCTACACAGGTCATGATGCCTGCGGCATCCTGACCCCGATGTTGAAGCATCGTCAATGCATCATAGAGCTGCAATTTGACATCGCTTTTACCGACAATTCCTACAACGCCACACATGGACTAAACAACCTCGTTTTTAAAGACTTGCTGGCTGCGCTGTGACGCCTGTTCACTAGAGCAGATTTTTTAGAAAACCTAACACCGCAGCTCCGGCCTCCCTGGCGAAATTTTCAAACTGCATAAAAAAAGAAATCAAACGTGATTCCTGCCACCACCTATCCTCTGCCACTGGCAGTATTTCCGTCAGGACAAGCAGTACCACCATAATAATGATCAGGCCGCGGGTCAGGCCAAACAATACGCCCAGGAGCCGATCGGTGCCGGTCAGGCCCGTCGCTTCCACCAGTTTTCCCAACAGATAACTGCAAATACCGCCAATGATCAGAACAACAATAAACAGTGTGATCCAGGCGGTCAGCATACGCAGGGAAGGCGTTGCAATGAGATCAACCAGCCATAATGCGAGCTCATCGTGGAAAATGGACGCAATAATTGCCGCTGCCAGCCAGATCACCAACGACAGAGCTTCTTTAATGAAGCCTCTCACTGCGCTAATCAGCACAGAAAACCCTAAAACTGCAATAATCGCCCAGTCTGCCCAGTTCATGCTTTCATCATTTTTTTAGAATGCCCGCGAGTGTATCAGAGGGAGGTTCTACGGTCAGGGATCAAAGTGCAACATCAATGCATTGACACCATGTTTTTTGTCGATGGCCGCTTTGTCTTCCATCAGCTTACTCTTTAGCACCTTGGGTCCCACAAAAACCCGGCTCAGCTCTCCGGCATCGCCTTTCTGCTCACGGACATAGGCGCTATAACCCTCCGCCAGAAGCTGCTTCAGCAATGACTGCGCCTTTTCTGCATCGCGAAAACTGCCCACCTGCAAAACCCAGGCTTCCGCCACGCCCTCATCCGTCAACCCTGGCGGCTGCGGTGAGGAGGTCTCAACCTCTACCTCTTGGGAAACCTCGGGCTGGAAGATATTTTCATCATCTATTGCCGCTTCAATATTGTCCGGGCGATCCGGTTCATCAACGACCATAGGAGGAATGTCCGGGGAGTCGGGAATTTGCGAGCGAGTATCGACCTTGGCTGCATCAGAAAAATCAAATAGTAAAGCGAACAGAATCAGAGCCAGCGCCAGCAATACAAAGCCACCGACAATGCGCTGTTTCATATTTTCACTCAACATCCTTTTTTTCCTTTTGGCAGGTTTTGCCACCAGTCCAGTATCGGACCAACAGTGAAGAAAGAGCCGAAAACGACCACTTGATCGTCGGAAGTAGCTTCACGCAGGGCCGATTCAAGAGCGTTCAGCGGAGAAGAACAGACCCTCGTTCTGGCGGATACCGGCCCATTGGCATTGTACAACATCGATGAGAGCATACCTGCATCTGCGGCTCTCGGCTGGTCTGGTATACTGCAAAAGTACCAGCTTTTAACCAGCGGTCCCAACGGGGCAAGAATATTTGGAATATCTTTATCCGCCATGAGACCGACAACCGCAATCAAGTGCCCCGAGGAACTATGGAGCCGATCTGCCAACAATGCCGCTGCCTGGGGATTATGGGCCACATCCAACACTACCGATACACCATTGATAATCACTTTTTGAAACCGACCCGGCACCGCAACACCACCGATTGCGCTGGTATTTACTTCAGCAGGTGGCAGCCCTGTGATCAAACTGGTGGCCTGCAGGGCACAGACAAGACTGGCAGGCGGCAGTGAAGTCTCAGGTAGCGGCGCAAACTGCCTTGCAGAAAAATCCCTGTCATTCATCATCAGTATTGCCCCGACCTTGTCGGCAGTACTGATCAATCCTGCGACCGGGTTCGGGTCGCCACAGATCAGCGGCTTACCCGCACGAGCAATGGCCACTTTTTCAGCAGCTATCTGGTTGAGATCGTTGCCCAGCCATTCCTGATGATCCAGCGCCACACTGGTGACAATCGCTATATCGGCATCAAGGATATTGACTGCGTCGAGCCGCCCCCCCAAACCGACCTCGAGAAGCACAACATCCAGCTCCTCTCTGGCCATCAGTATCAAGGCAGCCAGCGTACCAAATTCGAAGTACGTCAGGCTCGTCTGCCCTCTGGATTGCTCTATTTGTTCAAATGCTTCACAAATGGCTTCATCACTAACGCAATGGCCGTCAATCACTATCCGCTCGCGGTAGTTGATCAGATGAGGTGATGTATAGCAGGCCACACGATAACCCGCAGCTGTCAACAGCGCTTGAAGTGCAGCGACACAAGAGCCTTTGCCATTAGTGCCGGCAATGGTGACGATAGTTTTTGCGGGCGAACGTCTGTCCGGCACATCCACCAGCCCCAATTCCCTGGCAACCAGACGAATGCGCTCCAGGCCAAGCTCAATTTCTTTGGGATGCCTGTTTTGTAACAGGGTCAGCCATTCACTCAGTGAGCGCTGGGGCATCGATATGATCAGGTTCTGGACAATGGGTAAACTTTGAGATGAGGGACGCCAGCGTATCCCGAAGCTCAGGGCGAGGAATGATTAAATCGATTGCTCCGTGCTCCAGCAGAAATTCTGCCCGCTGAAAACCCTTGGGCAATCGCTGGCGGATGGTCTGCTCAATGATATTGGGCCCGGCAAAACCTGCTCTTGCCGCAGGCTCGGCGGCGTTGATATCGCCCAACAGCGCAAGACTGGCAGAAACACCGCCATAAACGGGGTCTGTCATTACCGAGATATAGGGCGTGCCCTGACTTTTAAGCCTTTCGATAATTGCGCTGGTTTTGGCCATCTGCATGAGGGATATCAGTGCCTCCTGCATACGCGCACCGCCAGTGGCGGAGAAGCAGATCAACGGGATATTTTCCTGCAGGGAAACCTGGGCAGCACGGGTAAAGCGTTCACCGACCACATAGCCCATGGAACCACCGTGAAAGGCGAACTCAAATGCCACCGCAACAACGGGCATGCCCTTTAATGTACCTTTCATCGCCACCAGTGCATCGTCTTCACCGGTCAGTTTCTGGGCATCATTCAACCGGTCTTTATATCGCCGCACATCCTTGAATTTGAGACGATCAACGGGCTTGACTTCAGTTGCGAGCTCTTCACGACCCTCCTGATCAAGAAAGAAGTCCAGTCGACGGCGGGCACCTATGCGGAGGTGATGATCGCATTTCGGACAGACTTCAAGATTCTTTTCAAGCTCTGGACGATAAAGTGGGGCACTACATTTAGGGCATTTTTTCCACAGCCCTTCAGGAACACTCTGGGTGCGATCTTTTTTCTGGGTCGCCGGACCCTTGGGGCGGATTTTTTCCAACCAGCTCATAGTTTATTCCGTCAATTGTCCAGTGCATCCCGCATTTCTGCGACCAGGCTTGAAACTGCCTGTGAAAAAGCCCGTGGTGACGTTTCACCGCGCGCAGCCAGCTCAGCCATTTTACTCACCAGCACACTACCAACCACCACGCCATCGGAGAGGTCGGCAACAGCGCGCGCTGAAGCACCATCTTTAATCCCGAATCCTACACAGACTGGAAGGTCAGTCAATGTACGGATATGGTCCACATGCTGTTTCACTGAGACCACGTCCAGATTACCCGCACCGGTCACACCTTTCAGCGAGACATAATAAATAAAGCCACCGGCCATTTCTGCAACCATTGTCTGCCGCTTGTCAGTGCTGGTGGGCGCCAACAGAAAAATATTTTCAATACCCGCTTCACCGAGCTGTTGATTAAATTCCCCCGCTTCCTCAGGGGGAAGATCGACTGTCAGGACCCCATCAATTCCGGCATCGAGAGCCAGCTCAATAAAATGCTGATAGCCCAGCCGCTCTATGGGATTGGCGTACCCCATCAGAATGACCGGGGTGGTGAAATCGGTCTTCCTGAATTGTTTCACCAGTGTCAACGCGTCACGCAGACTACTCCCGTGGGCCAGAGCCCGCTCGTGGGCCTTCTGAATCACCGGCCCCTCAGCAGTCGGATCTGAAAAAGGGACACCGAGCTCGAGAATATCGGCACCCTGTTCAACCAGGGCATGCATCACCGGCAGCGTTACATCCGCGGCGGGATCACCCAATACTACATAAGGAATCAGGGCCTTGCGGCCCTGCTGTTTAAGAGCTTCAAAACGTTGTTTAATCCTGTTCACAGACAATTTTCCAACTTCTTTTACTGATGCATGATTACAAAGTGATGCCATCGATTTCTGCAACTGTCAGAATATCTTTGTCACCGCGTCCGGAAAGATTCACTACGATGGTCTGATCTGGATCCATCTGGCGAGCCAGTTTTTCAGCATAGGCAATCGCATGACTGGACTCCAGCGCGGGCATGATACCTTCGATTCTGGTGAGATGACGAAATGCATCCATCGCCTCATCGTCGTCAATGGCCACGTATTTGACACGACCGATATCTTTCAACCAGGAATGCTCGGGGCCAACTCCAGGATAATCCAGTCCAGCTGAGATAGAGTGGGTTTCAATAATCTGACCGTTTTCATCTTCCATCAGGTAAGTACGATTACCGTGGAGAACGCCGGGAATACCGTCGTTCAGTGGTGCAGCATGTTTACCTGTGCCGAGGCCAAACCCACCAGCTTCAACACCGTACATCGCAACCGATTCGTCTGCCAGAAACGGGTGAAACAGACCGATGGCATTTGACCCTCCGCCAACACAGGCGACCAACGCATCCGGTAATTTACCGGTTTGGGCCAATGACTGCTGACGGGCCTCGCGGCCGATCACAGATTGAAAGTTCCTCACCAGCTCCGGATAGGGGTGGGGTCCTGCACAGGTACCAATGATATAAAACGTGTCATCCACGTTGGTTACCCAGTCGCGCAATGCTTCATTCATGGCATCCTTGAGTGTTCTGGAACCGGAGGTCACGGGCACGACCGTCGCGCCGAGCAGTTTCATACGGTAAACATTAAGGGACTGGCGCTGGATGTCTTCTTCACCCATGAACACATGGCATTCCAGACCAAGACGGGCAGCAACAGTAGCCGTAGCCACACCGTGTTGACCAGCGCCGGTTTCAGCAATCACCCGTTGCTTGCCAGTATGTTTGGCCAGCAACGCCTGCCCAATCGTATTGTTGATTTTGTGTGCACCGGTATGGTTCAAGTCTTCACGCTTGAGAAACAACTTCGCACCACCGGTTTCCCTGGTCCAGCGTTCCGCAAAATACAGCGGCGATGGCCGTCCCACGTAATGGGCCAGGTCGTAATCAAACTGGGCCTGAAATTCGGGGTCATCCTTTAAGTTCCGATAGATACTCTCCAGCTCATCCAGTGCATAAATCAGGGTTTCAGAGACAAAGCGTCCACCGTAGGGGCCGAAATGGCCATGAGCATCCGGCATCTGGTTAAAATCAATCGAGGCTTTCTTGTTCACTGTGTTCTCCGACGTGTTACCCGGCTGAAGCGCGGGCAATAAACTGTTCTATGAGTCGAGCGGACTTAATGCCCGGAGCCGTCTCCACACCACCACTCACATCTACTGCGTAAGGCCGGGCCTGGGAAATGGCATCGGCCACATTCTCGGGGTTCAAACCGCCCGCCAGGATCAGCGGGAAATCCGAATCCGATGGCAGTCGCCGCCAGGCAAACGTTTCTCCGGTACCGCCATATTTGTCTTTATGCCAGGCATCAAACAGAAATCCGCTCGCGCTGGGAAACCGCGCCAGCTCCTTTGACAGATTCAAGTCTGGCGCCATTCTTATAGCTTTGATAAACGGTCTGCCAAACTGCCGGCAGTACGCATCGTCCTCATCGCCGTGGAACTGCAGAAGCTGCAGCCCCACTCTCTCAAGTGTCTCTGCCACCTGTAGCTGTGGGGCATTGACAAACAAACCGACCGTTGTGACAAAGGGGCCCACTTCGGCTGAAATGACTGCGGCATCTGATAGGCCCACAAATCTGGGGCTTTTTGCATAAAACACCAGACCTATTGCATCAACTCCGGCAGCAGCAGCAACACGTGCATCTTCTGGTCGGGTTATACCGCAGACTTTGACACGAGTTCGTTTCACTATGCGCCCCATTGATTCTGGAAGAATTGTAGCAAAAAAGCACTGATTGCGGCTATTGAGGACCGCCCTTCTCCGATCAGGCTTCTGTAATAAATTGAGGGCCTGGCACAAACAGAGGTACGTCAAAACAGTCAGGGTAGTTCACCCTCACCAGATACAAACCGTTAGGTGGAGCTGTTGGCGGCGCTTTAGTACGATCCCGCAGCAATAGCAACTCTTTCAACCAGTCTTTTGATCTGTCGCCACGACCGATACAGAGCAATGCTCCAACAATATTGCGGACCATATGGTGGAGAAACGCATTTGCCGTTATTTCAACAATGACAAGATCCGCCTGTCGCCAAACCCTGGCACGGTAAATGTTTCGATTTGGCGAGTTGGACTGACAGCCTGCAGCGCGAAAGGAGCTGAAATCATGTTCTCCGATCAAGTGCTGAATGGCCCGATGCATGTCAGGCGCATTCAGCGGTCGCTTCTCCCAACTCAATCCATGATAGAAAAGCGCGGAACGCTGAGCCTGATTGGTAATCAGGTATCGGTAGGTTCTGGCTGTGGCACTGAAACGCGCATGAAAGTCTGCTGTTTGTTCGGCCACCCAGTGCAACCTTATCCCATAAGGTAAATTGGCGTTACCACCCAGTAGCCAATTGCGATTATGCCTCTTCGCAGCAGTATCAAAATGAATGATCTGGTTGGTACCGTGTACACCGGTATCCGTGCGTCCTGCACAAACAACCGATACAGGTTCATTGGCGACCCTGGACAGGGCTGCTTCCACTGCAGCCTGCACACTGGGGCTATGTCGCTGCCGTTGCCAGCCACAAAAAGCACTGCCGTCATATTCGACGGCAGCAGCAATGCGTTTTACCCCGGCAGGAAGAACAAAGTCCTCAGCCGAATGCCCGAGAGAACCTGTCTCTCGGGTTAGTCCCGGAATCATTGTTGTCAGGAAAGTGTCTCGAGTATGTCATTGGCTTTTTTGCGTTGCTCTTCGGTGCCATTTTGAAGCACCTCTTCAAGCAAATCACGCGCATTGTCCGGGTCGCCCATATCCACATAGGCTTCCGCAAGAACCAGCTTGGTATCCGACTCATCATCGTCACCCAGTGAATCATCCATACTGGCGAGATCATCAAAGTCATCATTGGCTGTCCGGGGTTCAGCCTGTTCATCGTCTTCTCTGGCGGGGCCTTCTTCATCAAAATCAATATCCTGCATGCCCTCATCGATTTCGGTCGACAGTGCACCCAAGTCCATATCATCGAGGTCAAGATCCAGATCAAAGTCCGGCTCGGCTTCCCTGTTAGAGGGTTGCGTGTCCGGAGATGTTGAGGTCAATCCTTCGTCAGCAGAACCCTTACCGGTAGAGCTCTCTTCGGCAGAAAATTCACCTGAAGCGAAAAGGTCAATGTCGTTTAAATCACGATCTGCCGACGGCGTTACATTTTCTTCATCTTGCGGGTAAGTGTCATTTTCAAGGGAGGCATTGGGGGACACATCACCCAGATCGTAATCGAGTGTCGGGGACTCAAAGTCGGCCGAACCTACTGAAGCATCCGGTATCTCGCTTGAAATATCAGCCTGCACATCAGAGTCGTCCGGGGAACCCGATTTTCCTGGCAACAACTCTGCTTCGAGAGTAAGTGCCCGAGCATCGGCCTGACTGTCCTTGAGTTCGGCCAGCGAAGCTTTTTCTGCCTCAAAGGCATCCGGGTTATTGGCGTTGACATGTACTTCCAGCAATTTTAGACGCAACGAGCTGTCCTGCGGGTCAGCCTCTATGGCCTTGCGAAGAATATTCTCAGCCTGACGATAATTTCCCAGCGAGAGATAGATATCTGCTTCACCCTTGGGGTCAACGCCTTCACCAGCACCAAGCTCGAGCTCCTCAAGGTCTTTTAAATCTGATTCATCCAGCTCTGCCGCAACTTCGTGGACATATTGTTTTTCTGCCTCGGTAAAGGTTTCGGCAAGATTTTCTTCAGGTAACTCAGACTCTTTAGGGGTGGCCAGAGTTTGAAGAGAGACCTCGTCCTGGTCGTCATCATCGTTTTTCCGATTGCGGAAAAACATTACCACCGCCAGTAAAAGCGCAAGTAGCGCAATCAAGGGATAAAGCAAGTAGTCCATCCATCCAGCCAGCCCAGATGACCTGTCACTTTGACCACCTTCCTGAGCGGGTACAGGTTCAACGGCATTGGCTTCAACATCTGACGCTGAGGGCTCTTTTGGAGCTGAGGGCTCTTTTGGAGCTGAAGGCTCTTCTGTGGCTGAGGGATCTTCTGCCTGAACCGCCAGCTGGGTGCCGCGCAGCGAGTCATCCTGAATTTCCACCAGACGATTCATGGTGGACAACTGTTCTTCCAGGTTGGCGATACGGGTTTTCAGATCATCATTTTCACGAAGAGTCTTGTCCAGCTCCTCCTGTGCGGCTATTAACTCATCCTGTCCGGAACCAGAGGAGCTGCCAGCCTCACCATCGCCATTTACATTTCCGGTGGATTGCTCGCCGGCGTCATCAGCGCCCGGTGCGGCGAGCTTAAGGCGACCCTCTCCCGCAACCGCGGAATCGGTTGCCGCTGCATCCTGATCGGTGGCATCCAGCACAGGGGCCAATGCCCCGGTCTCTTTAGCAGGTATCGGTTCAGGCTGGCTGAGTTCAGTCCTGACCTCTGCTTGGGTCAATGCCCGAATATCACTGCCCTCAGGCAGCCGAAGAACAGCTCCTTTTTTCAACAGATTGATATTGTCATTGATGAAAGCATCGGGATTAAGCTGTTTGATAGCCGCCATAGTCTGATTCATGGTGGCCTGCCGGGGACGAATCCGCTGGGCAATGGCCCAGACTGTATCACCGGCGCTGACGCTGTATTGACCGTCACCTGCTACAGGTGGCTGACTGGAGGGCGTATTTGATACAGGCCTGGGCGACGCTGGTTTACTGTGGAGCTGCGGGCCGGAACTCGCAGCCTCAATCTTTTTTGCAGCGGTTCTCTCCGAGGCATAGACCGGCAAATCGAGCAACAGGGTATATTCACGCACCAGACGACCGGTTGGCCACTGAACCTCTACCAGAAAATTCAAATAGGGCTCGCGAATAGGTTTCTTTGAAGTAATCCGAAGCACAGGCTGCGCGCGGTTTGCGAGATCCACTGAAAAATTCAGATCTGTCAACAGAAACAGTCTTTCGACACCTGCGTTTTTGAAATCCCTCGGGGAGCCCAATCCAACCAGTATTTCGATATCAGTCAACTCACCAATACTGGTCAATTGAACTTCGGCATCAAGAGGTTCATTGAGGGATGAGTTCAACTTGATCTCCCCCAGCCCCAAAGCCAAAACGGTATTAGTCAGCAACAGGCCAAGCAAGCCGGTGGTCAATATCAAGGTACGCAGCGTCATAGGATATTCCCTGTTTTACTTTGTGAGACAGTTTCCTGCCCGGATCTGAAACTTTTCAGAAAACTGTTCACACCTTATTAGGTTCCGTCTGCAAGTATTTATGACTAATAAGAATTGTTCAACTGCCATGGCAACCAAATATCGACAAATAACCAGACTGATCAACCTGAACTATGACCGATTGCACAAAACCGGCCCCTGTTCAGTGCGGTTAATGCTGTCCTGAACACGATACACCGGTCCATTTTCAACCGTCAGGCTTCCAGTAATATCCGCAACATCCGACGCAGTGGTTCCGCTGCGCCCCATAAAAGCTGGTCGCCAACCGTAAACGCAGAGAGGTATTGACTACCCATATTCATTTTACGCAAGCGTCCTACTGGCACATGCAGATGACCGTTAACCGCCGCTGGTGTCAATTCTCGCAGCGATGCCTCACGTTCATTGGGCACAACCTTAGCCCAGTCATTGGACTCGGCAATGATGGACTCTATTTCATCCAGGGGCACATCCTGAGTCAGCTTTACGGTCAACGCCTGACTGTGACAACGCATCGCACCGATACGGACACAGATGCCGTCAACCGGAATCAGCGTATTGCCAGAGCGGCCGAGAACCTTATTGGTTTCAGCCTGGCCTTTCCACTCCTCCTTGCTTTGCCCGCTCTCCAACTGCACATCAATCCAGGGCAACAGGCTACCCGCTAACGGTGCGCCAAAGTGATCCGTCGGCAGTGAACTACTGCGCATGGCAGCGGCAACTTTTTGATCAATCTCAAGAATTGCAGAGGCGGGATTGGCAAGTTCTGGTGCCACCGAGTGTTCGATAACGCCCATTTGGGCAATCAGTTCACGCATGTTCTGTGCACCTGCACCAGATGCCGCTTGATACGTCATGGCTGAGGTCCATTCCACCAGTCCTTTATTGAACAAACCGCCCATCGCCATCAGCATCAGACTGACCGTACAATTGCCACCGATAAAGTTTTTAACTCCACGACCAATGCCATCTTTAATCACAGACAGATTAACCGGGTCCAGAACAATCAGCGCATCATCGGCCATCCGCAAGGCAGAGGCGGCATCAATCCAGTAGCCCCGCCAACCAGCATTTCGCAACTGTGGATACACCGCTTTGGTGTAATCGCCTCCCTGACAAGTGATGATAATATCCATTTTTGCCAGTGATTCGACATCATTGGCATCCTGTAGCGGCGGAACATCGACGCCGACCTGAGGGCCAGGCTGACCCAACTGGGAAGTGGTAAAGAATATGGGCTCGATCAGAGCGAAGTCATTCTCCTGCTGCATGCGCTCCATCAGGACCGAACCCACCATTCCTCGCCAACCTACAAAACCAACTTTATTCATTTAATTCAACCTATTATAAATTTATCAGAGAAA